>Ga0208764_10000188_pt1 | contig 36310 bp, 26 predicted proteins | sample ETNtaG_18_FD_185762 | JGI IMG/M metagenome (GOLD analysis project Ga0208764, IMG submission 185762) | Marine microbial and viral communities from oxygen minimum zone, Eastern Pacific Ocean - ETNP201302SV91 (SPAdes) (version 2) | ecosystem: Environmental > Aquatic > Marine > Oceanic ... | reverse complement strand
GATTATCGGATTTCCAATGAATGTGTAGGGATCTTCAGTGCTGTCACCACAGGTCGCCCTATTTTCGTCCCTTGTCCAGAATCTGGCTCCGGTCACTGAACATTTCTTACAAACATGCCCCGATTCGGACCAAAAGGGAATATCCACCTCTCCGAAGTTCACTACCCTTCCCTCGACCACCCCATTGGACAACGGGTCTTGAAGTCAATGCGCGAAATTGCCCCGGTGTTTTGAAAGGAGAGCATTTGCCGGCGAGACTGATGGGCGAATGGGGACGGTTTCTTGAGAAGGACGGGGATTCTCTGATGAGGATTAAGAAACGCGGAGAAATGCTTGTCGATGCCGTAATTGTATCCGATAGCAAACATGTTGGTAAGAGCAATGACAGATCCCTCGAACAACTGACCAATGTCGCATCCCTGCCCGGCATAGTTGGAGAGGCCTGGGGAATGGCAGACTTCCACCAGGGATTTGGTTTTCCGATTGGGGGAGTAGTGGCAACGGACATAGAAAATGGGGGAGTTATCTCGCCCGGTGGTGTCGGGTTCGATATCAATTGTGGAGTCAGGCTTTGCTCGATAGATCTTGGAATTGAAGACTTGAAGCATCTGACAAGAAAAAAGTCAGGCAGTGGCAACAAAGAGTTCGGAAATCGGCTGAAGGCTAGAATTCCTGCTGGAGAGTCTGGAAAGAGCGGTCACAATCTTAGTTCTAACGAACTTGATGAAATCCTATGCGATGGTGCAAAGGCGGCTGCAGAAATTGGCTTGGGGAATGAAGAAGACCTCTCCAAGATGGAAATGAGAGGGAGTCTTGAGGGAGACTCTGGGAGTATCTCTGATGTGGCGAAAAGGAGAGGGATTTCGGCTCTTGGATCTATAGGAAGGGGGAATCACTTTCTTGAGATACAGGTAGTGGATCAGATTCTTGATCATAGGGCTGCTAGGAGCTTTGGATTGGAAGAAGGGCGGCTTACTGCAATGATCCACACCGGTTCAAGGGGCTTGGGATACCAAGTGTGTTCAGAGCATGTCAAAGGACTAGAGGGGAAATTCAGAAAATCAGATGGCAGATGGAGGTCTAAGGACTGGGGGATATCTATCGCCGACCCACAGCTTGCCTCTGCTCCGTTCTATTCCAAAGAGGGGGAGGCTTACTTCGATGCAATGAAAGCGGCTGGAAACTACGCATTTGCGAATAGGAGCAGCGTGACACACCATCTGAGGAGCGCCCTTAGGGCCCACATGGGTTCCGAAGTCGATGTTGGAGTCGTATACGATGTCTGCCACAACATCGCCCGTGTCGAGGAGCATGTTGTGCACGGAAATTCCTGCACCTGCTGTGTTCACAGGAAGGGCGCAACCAGGGCATTTGGAGGAGATAACCAAGAGATATCCAAAAATTTCTCTGGAATCGGGCAACCCGTTCTGGTGCCCGGGGATATGGGGACTGCGTCATACGTAATGGCTGGACCCAGTAGTGGGACGAATCGTGCATTTGGGTCATCTTGTCATGGTGCTGGAAGGGCGATGTCAAGAACAGAGGCGAGGCAGAAGATTGACGGTTCAGCGGTGAAAAGAGAATTGGCTGAAAAGGGGGTGGCGATATACGAAACCCATGAAAAATACCTTTCTGAAGAGGCGCCTGATGCGTACAAGAACGTGGAAGACGTTATCGGACTCACTGAGAAAGCTGGTCTTGCTAGACCGGTTGCTCGTCTAAGGCCACTAATAGTAATCAAGGGATAGTTGAAATCTACTTTGAGACGAATATTAGCTCGATGTCATCGGTATCTTCCATGATGTATTCCTCGAATTTGTCCTCCGATACGCCATCGACATTCATGCTAATGTCATACTCATCCCAATCGGAAACGCCATTTTTGTTGATGTCGAACTTCCTGTCATCGGTAAGTGAGGGGCCCCCATCTCTTTCCCATATCTCAAAGAAGGCCCCAAGAGGGACATTCATCTTGTCTGGGGTCTCGATGTGCAGCTTAGTGAAACCGGTTTCTGAAGAGTCGTGGACATGGACCCACCTCATCCCCTCTCGACAACCGATTTGATCGATTCCGGTATTAGGTTCAATTGGCATCTGCTGACCGTCTACGATGACTTTCAGATTTGGGTGGTAGTGGTATGAAATGCCGACATCGCTATGCTGCAGGCCGCCCAGACACCCATCAGACACCTCCCAGTCAGGTTCAGGATCCAATAACCCCGGCTGAAACAGTGCTACGCCCAAGAAAACCGCAGTAGCAACAGCAGCCGCAGAAAGTAGCCATTGCTCAATTGTCAATGATTTCATCCCCATAATGCGGCCGATATGGCCATTTCACTTGAACTATGGGTAATTAGTGTCACATCGAGTACCCAATTCTAGGCAAGTTGGTTTGTGGTTGTGCGGAACCCGATTGCACGCCGTCTGCCTCTTCCATTATTATCGTCAGGAGGGTATTCACTAGTGCTCGTAGCTCTTCCATCTCCTGCTTCATCTCATCAAACTTAGTTGCCTCTGTCATATCGCATCCCATCCGAGGAATCACTCCCTCGACCTGTTAGGTTCGAAATTGGCCTATAAACAAGTCAGGGTGTTTTTTGGCTTCCGGGTGTTTTTTGGAGTGTCCACAAAAAGGCCAGTTTACGTCTACTCGTAGTCCTCGTCGTAGTCCTCGTCGTAGTCCTCGTCGTAGTCCTCGTCGTAGAATCCCCCGCCTCCGGACCCTTTGATTACGTAGAACGCGGCGCCCATAAGGGATAGAAGAACGATCAAAGATCCTGCGATCCAGAACATGCCACTGTCAGGGCCGGAGCCATCTGACAAGGAGCCCACATCTATATCGCTAATCTCCTCATTCATGTAGTTCTCATTTCCGAAGTCGCCATCCACAACAAGAACCAGTAGAGGTTGGCCAGACTGGCTGGCTGAGTACTCAAACTCTGCCTTCACACTAGTGCTTCCGGGGGCAAGATACAACTCGATCGGCCCATTATTCATCAGTGTGGTAATTGATGGCTGGAATGTCCCATCTATCCTCTGCTCGTAGAGTCCCACAGTGATTGTCCCCTCGCTCTTCCCGGGATTCTCCCAGTAAGTCAAGAGGGTGATGGTGTCCCCCACTAGTGGATTCTTGGTAGGAGTCACTTGGACGCGTGTGAACTGGGGGTCGAACTCAACAACTCGTACGGTTGGTGTACGGGGGTTGTCCGGACCTCCAAGACCTGCTACTTCGTTTCCTGCCTTGTCTGTCGATGTGATCCAGAATGACACCCTGTCACCATCTTCTATATTGAATTCGAGAGATGGCCTGAAGTCAATCTCCCCCCGATACACATTGACTCCATCGGCGCCAGAGTACCAAGGGATCTCTCCGCTTGCTTCGGTTCCGGGGATGATTTGGCCATTCCTCTGGAATGCCCAGGAAACTTGCAAGTCCCCGTAGTTCATCCCAATCTCCTCGTTGATTGTTATCGTGACCGGGACCGAGTCCATGGAATCGGTCTCAATTACTGTGAGTGAAGAGTCTGGGTATGCATCAACATTGAACAACGCAGTAGGTGGTTTTGTGTCTACAGTAACCGATGCGTCAGAATTTGATACGGAAGATGAAGATCCGGGAGTCCCTATCAATGAAGTAGTAAGCACGGTCGTGGGTTCAATCGGTTGGAAATTAGGTAGTGTCATCTCCACGGTGAAGTTGCCGGAGGGGTCTACTGACGAGAGTGCCTCGTAGTTGCCGCTCCCGTATACCATAGACAGAACGACGGTCAAATCGGGAGTGACCTCTTCTATCGGAGTCCCTGTCCCTTCATGATAGACCGAACCACTGACTGAGAAAGAGTCTCCCTGACCCAGATAAAGTGAAGTCCCGAAAGCCGGAATCATTGGTTCTGTGAGATCCTCTGCATAACTCGGCATTGCTACAATCCGATTATCAAGGCGCCAAGAAAGCGTGCTTAGCACTTGGGACTCTATCTGTTCAAGGCCATCTTCAACAAGTACCCTAGGCTTGCAATCGAAATCTTGCTCATCGAATGGCATGTCCCATGACATCTTGAATCGAACACTCAACTCAGTCACTGAAGAGGTGATGCTCTCGGTGCTTGCGCTTATTGTCTGCAACATACTGTTGCTTGGGGTTGACAATGTTGAAGAGAATGGTTCGTAGGAAAAGACTCCGAAATCGCTGCTATATCCGCATAGGAATACGCTAATGTTGTCTATGGTGTGGAAGCCGTTTGGCTCATCCAATCGAACCTTGAAAGTGTGCTCTTTTCCGGGAATTAGGAAGTAGTCGATACTGTCTTGGGTCACCCTGTCTAGGGAGAATGTTGAACCCCCACCAGAACCTGTACCTAGTCCCGCACCTGCGAACTCGACCATCACATCTTCTGCGACGACGACCGAGGCCCAGGAGTTCTCGGCGCCCGGTCCACCTCCTGTTCCGCCATCCTGGTAGGTCAGCCCGGCCCAGTCTGTTCCCTCGACGTATAGATGAATCATTTCGTTGTCTAGAGAGGAGACGTCGATGCCCATGAACTGAACTTGCTGCTCCCCAGTTAGACCGACACTGAGGTCGCTGTTCTGGTACTGATACTCGTCTTCATCGGCCACTCCATCTCCATCCTGATCATCAACACCTTCTCTCCAGTACTTCAGAGTCAGAGTCTCCCCTCTAGCTTCTCCTTCACTAATTGTGATGTAAGGCGAGAAAGTCGTTGGAGGGACGACCATTCCGTCTACATACTGGAGCCCGATAGGTGTTTGGACCTGTATTGAGCCGGCCACCGGAGGATTCGTGTCCACTTCGATTTGAACCATTGGTGGGGTTCCAGTGGTGTCTTCTGCCCCGTTGGTTGAGCTCGATGGCCCTACTCGTAGCATTAGGGGGGAGAGGGTCATCGAACTTGTTCCGCTAGGTGTTGATACCATGCCTGAGAATTGGCCATCGTCATCGGTCTGCAATGCATAAATGGCCCCAGAGAGATTCAGTGCCACAGAGAAGTCGGTAGCAGATGGCCTCTTTGCTTCCTGATCTTGGAAGCGGACCGTCCCAGAAATGCTTAGCATACTTCCGTCTTGTACGGGGAATGGATAAAACAGAGTGTCGTATGTATTAGAAATAACCCTGTCAAAACCATCTCTTATTTCGAAGGAGTCTATCTGCAGGTCGTTCTCAACTGCTTTCTCGCCCGAACGGCCACTCTGGGATGTTGCTGGCCAAATTGTGTCGCCGTCCTCGTCGTTGGCTCGAGCCACCCAAGAAATACTGTCAACATCGTCCCAGTTCCAATCGATGTTGAACTTCCAGTGGACCTCAATGTCTACGTAACCATCGGCGTGAGTTGACTCTGTGACAAAGCTGGCACTGGAATCAAGAGGTGCGACGGATGACCCGTATGACTGTGAGAACTGAGGTGATACTGATCCGGAACCCCAGAGCCCGTCAGGGCTATTCTCGACCCTGAAGCTGATTGTTTTCCCATCGGAAGAAGATCCAACTAGGGTGATGTCAGCTATCTGCGAGTTGTCATTCAGGTGATGATGGCTAGTAACTATCTCCACGAGGTTCCCATCTGGGTAGAATGTGTTTGGAACCGTGAACTCCCTATTTACGAACATGAAGTCGTAGATCAAGGATCCATCTACCGATATCCCCCCATAGTCTGAAGTGATACTCAGCGGGATGTCTGTCTCCTCTTCGAAGCCTTCGTCGATTATCCCTTGGAGATAGTTCCCAATTGATGGCCCCAGGCCAGATACATTCTCGAAGAACGTGTACCCGATACCAATTGATGAGACTGAGACGGTCTGAGCGGATGTTGAGGTCACCGATAACGGAACCTCGACCCAATCCCTGCCAGTGGACGAATCGGTATGACTGGCGCTGAGAAGACCTATTCCGGAAATTTGTGCCAGACTTAGAGCGCTGACAAATGGCGAGTCCCCGTTACCGCCTGAAACTGCTGCCCCGGCAATTGATACTGTCACTGGAGCATCGAAGCCATCGGAGTCTGGGGATATGCTGACGAATCCTGAGTTAATGATGGCCGATTCGGGAATCAAAACCGTAAGGCTCTCAGGGTTCGAACCATCAAGAGATAATGAGGTGCTTCTTGAAACCGAGTCGCCTAGAGTCATCCATGACTGCCATCCCAGATTACCGTATGCGTAAAGGTCCCCATCGAACATCGGGAATGACCATTCATCGGTACCGTCATTCAAAACATCCACTCGCGAGTTCGCAGACGGGTCGGAGAATGTGGATGAAATCCCGAGAACATCAATCCACCCATTGGTGGGGAGGTTTACGGATGCTGCGAAACCGACCTGCTGGTTAGCGAATTGTATCGTCCCTCCCTTATTCGCTGACCCCAGAGAGTTGCCTAGGTGATCGAAAACTGTCACTGACACAGAACTCGAAATATTTCCTTGGATTGTGACGCTCTTTATTGGGCGTGGCGAGTAAACGAAATCGGAGGTAATTGTCCCAGTCACCGCAGTTGCATTTAGGAGACCGTCGACGACCTCAACTCCTGAACTGAGATCCCATCCGTTTTGCCCTGAGTCAGCGTTCAGAACCCTCTTTCCACCGATGTGTATTTTCGTCAGACTAGGAGTCTGCTCCACATCACCAGATCCCATGTGGATCTTCAGTCTTACCTGGGGGAACTCGTTCGAGTCAACTCCTGCGAGGCTTAGTGGGAATGAGACGTTGGAGAATCCCGGAACTTGGGCTCCTGTGCCGGCATCCAATAGGGAGCCACGAATCCATCCGCCATTCGCTTGGCCCTCGATATCAACGAAACCGAGGTTGAATTTGTTTGCATTTTCCACAGATAACGAAGGGCTGATCCAACTACCGGGCAATCCGAAGTTTGAGACCTGCACCCCTGCATTGTCTATGAACCAGCCAGCAAGATTGATCCAACTATCAGATCCAAATGCGAACTTGAACTTCACAGAGTCTCCCTTGTAAGCATCCAGATTGGCACGAAGGGTCGTCATCTCGCTAGTTGACGACCATGAGCTACCTGAACCAGTGCAATGGACCGTGGTAAATATGCCCATACCTTGGAGGTTGTGTCCTGCGAAGGAAGAAGCCGTTCCAGTGTACCAACCCGGGTCGAAGTACTGCCATGCCCCTCCGTTTACTTTGATGAATACTGCACCTCCATCCCATCCTGCCTCGCCACATGACCAGTGGTCAAATGTGAGGTATGAGGTGCCGTTCATTGGGATTTCATATAAGGGCGAAATTAGTTTTGCTTCGTCGATTCCGTCCTCGTAGTTTCCAGAGAATCCGATTCCGTATGCATATGGGAAGGAAGCAACCTTTGATGGTCCTGAGTTGGAGGAAACCTTGTTCAGAGTGAATTTACACCTGTCACTGCTGCACGTCCCCGCAGTGGATCTGGACCATCCCGGAGCATCTGAAACCGTAGGAGAATTAGCGGTCGAGTCTTCGAACCCGATCATTACTGAATCCTGGCCCTTGGTAAGTGTCCTGTATATCCAATCATCTGGAGAAGGATTTCCTGTAGAGTCCAGCCTTCCATAGTGAGACATTGAGGAGGAAGTGTCGAACTCATCTATGAACAAGGTACTGCCATCGTAGTCTACCACTCTGAGTTGGTTAACTGTAAGGCCCTCTCGTGCATCTTGGTTATTTCCGCCATAATTGAAGTTGGCACTCGTGTCAACTACGATTCTGATGTCCACGCTTGGCTGGCCCTGGAATCCGGACGGGATATCGAATGAGACCAAACGGAAGTCTCCGCTCTGATCCCCATATGTCTGTCCGTTATCGGCAGTGTAACCGGTTCCGGGAATTGGATCAGACCTTGCTGAGCAATCGGAAGACGTACTGCTGGTACTCGATGAGATATCAGCCCACACATTCCCATTCAGGGAAAGCTCGATGCATGCGTTGTCGCTGGAGCCGCCCTCCAGATCCCATTCCATGTTGAACTCGATCTTGGACGTCGAGTTAGTGCCGGAAAGATCGATGTTCCTCTCAAGGATTCCATATGCATTTGCATTATACGTGCATGAGGTGGAAGTTGTGGTATAGCATCCGTGATGCCAGACGTCCAAGTCTACTCCTTCGTTGATCACTTGTATGTTGTCGACGAACCATCCTGGTCTCTCATTGACTGAATCTGGGTGGGTCCAGATAACGAATCGGAACTGGATGTCATCTGAGTCGGTGATCCCTGGAAGAGAAGATAGGGAGAAGTTACTGGTGATCCATCCACTGTGGGATGGGGACGCAAATACAGGAACTGGCGATGTGGCGCCGTTCGGCGTCGGGGCATCTGAAGATAGGGTGCTTGGGTATCCACTCTGTGGCTCGATGAAATTCCAATCCCCCCATGTAGAATTTGCCTTTAGGCGATATTCCACCCAGGTTCCATCTCCGTCCCCTGAAGGCGTGCTATCCAAATGATACCAGTGATCGAATGTTAGGTAGTATGAACTGAGGTAGCTCCCCGTGGGGATGTCCTGAGCGGGAATTATCAGATGACCGGAGGTACCTGCGGGCACTGGTTCGCCCGGCATTGTCCCTGCTGAAACGAGACCCTGTGCAGAAGAAGAAGGGACGATGCCGTGAGGCAAGGTCTGCTCCTCTCCATAGATGCTTCCATTCAAATCCATGAATGTAGTGGCTCTCCAAAGCTTGCTACCATGGCAAATAAATGAAGTGTCGGAAACCTCAGAATCATCAAGATTTCTATTTCCATTCAGATCTAGACCGGCTACAAGCTTGATTCCTGCGTATGTGCAATTATCTCCAACTGGCTCGGAAAGGATATCTATCTCGTACTCGTAATAATCCCCAAGAATAGCAGAGACGGCACCTCCAGAACCTCCAGAGTCACTGATAGCGATACTGGGGGCGGAGGTGTAATTGCCCCCTCCATCTGTTACTTCCACGGAGTGAATAACGCCTGTAGAAAACACGTTCGCCGACAGGGATTCCCCCGTCCCGTTAGCCACACTGACGGCAATGATGTCCGAAGTCTGGTAACCAGAGCCGGAATAGTCTATTGTGATTGACGTTATTGCTCCGCTGGAGGAGTCGACAGAGCCCACTGATGCCGTTGCTGGATCATTCATCCCATCGCACTGGCACTGGATGAAGACCTGATCAGATGTATCGAATCCTGAACCGCCATTGTTGATTGTGATGCTCTCTATTCCTGAACTGACAGAGTAGGTTCCAGAGAATCCCGAACCACCCCCTCCTGAGGCGGATAGGTTTCCGGATAGATATCCGCCCCCTGGGGCGTCTATCGAGAGAGAGGTGATAACGTCGCCATTAGCAAACGTCTCACAGTAGTATTTGGTCTCAATTATTTCATCTGCATCCAGATTCTGATCAAAGTCGTTATCGAGTCCATGTTCGATGTAATCTCCCGGTGAGCCGCCGCAGTCTGACAAGTTTGAGGATGAGGACTGGGTGAATACCCTGCGCCATCCTGGGGAGTACTGGTATGCGGGATTGAGGGTTACTTCGATTTCCCCTATATCGAACGTGCTTACATTGGATCGTGTGCCATCGTCCTTTAGCACCATCTCCCCATCATCGTTCAATTCAACGCCAACTAGATTTCCCGATGAAAAGTCGTCTTCGTCCCAAATTATCCCCGAACCCGAAGAAGAAGGCAATGGGGAGTTGGTTACGTGGACCCAACCATCCATAATCGTAGAGTTGGTGGGGACTGAGAATCCGTCCACTACATTGGGTGCCCCTTCACTGTTGATAATTGAAGGACCGGACCAATTTGAGACTCCAGCATATGATATGGGAGAAAGCATCATCATTAATGTCATTACGATTGCAAGTCTAGCGCGTTCACTGGGCATGCTAATGCTGTGCATTATGTCAGTTATGAACCAATCTGCGTTACTGCCTGAAAAGTGAGTTTTGGATGGAGCCACTGGGGGGAATTGAACCCCCGACCTTCGCCTTACCAAGGCGACGCTATACCTCTAAGCCACAGTGGCAGCGCGGCGACGACCGAAGGGGGAGGTTTAATCGTGGCGACTAGGAGAAGCAGCGCATCTTCGAACGTCAGTGTGAAAACCAATGGGTCGGTGCGTCTCAGTAGCCGAGGTCGCATAGCCCGGTATTGCGCGGGCCTGGAAAGCCCGTGGGATTTTTCCCTCGCGAGTTCAAATCTCGCCCTCGGCGCCAATATCCCTCAAATTGATGCAAATCACAATACTTGGGGGATGAGTTTCTTATTCAATGTCAATGGCCTCAGAAGAACATGGAGCAGACGGGGGAGGTGGATTCGGCCGATGGTGAAGAACTCCTGAAGGATAGGTTGAGTGATTACTCGATCGGAAACCGGTTCTCACAATTGAACCATCGACTAGGCATACTTGATTCCCTATTTATTGAGATAAAGTACGATTTTCGCCTAGTGAGGAAATTCTGGGGGGCAAAAGAGGGAGTGATGATTGGCTTATTCGTTGCAGGATTCTTTCTCGGAACATGGGACTTTGGGATTGGAGAGATTTCTGGTGGTGGGAACTACAACAAAGGGGGAATCCTAGGGGGTGAAAATAGTGGTTTCTTACACATGAAGGACCTTGCTCTGATTCTCTCCTTACTTTCTGTAATTTGCTGGGTTGGATTCGTTGTAATGCTCTGGAATAGCTATCCAATCATGAGGGAGAATACGGTCTACCTGCTTTTAGGGATGGTAGTCATTCAATTCGGCCATATCAAAACGCATGCAGAGAATCCATATTTTCCTTGGGAGGCTGGAATTGCAGGCTGGATCTGGTTAGTAGTTTCAAACCTAGTGATGCTGTTTCTATCGATTTTTGTGGTTAGGAGGGCAGTGGTTGAGACGAGAGACATTCACGTACAAAGAAAGCACTTTCATCCAGACCCAAGGGTGATAGAAAGGGCATGGAAAGACCATAGCCTGTTAGCATGGAGCCTTGGAATTGCGGCATGGATTATTATGCTCAATATCAGCTTCTGGAGCAGTGCGCATTCAGTAGCTCCGAGCCCGGGTGACCTGGAATTCAGCTATTCTTTGGTGTTTCTACACGGGCTCTCAGGGATTATGGCGACAATTCTTCTGCTGGCCATAGTCTGGTTTCCTGAATTCATGCTTGGATCGACCGAAGCAAGAATTCAGTCATCCCGTGCACGAGAGGTTTCTGGAGAAGTCTTCGAGCCAAAGAAGTCTGAACAGGGCAAATGCCCGGTTTGCAACCAGAATACAACTGCTATTCAGGAGACAAATGGAGAGATAATAATTCCCTGTGCATCGGACGATTGTTCTGGAAAGGGAGTGGCTGGGTCGGAATGTGAACAATGCGGCGTTAGGATTCCATCCAGGGTTGTTTGTGCAAACTGTGGATCAAATACACCCGTAGGGAGTCACTTTGGTAGGGTTGAGGCTTGGTGAAGGATCGGACTGACGAATCGAATGATGCTGGAGTCATCGAGTTCGAAGATATTCCCAGGAAAGATGCGGCTGGCATCGTGGTTGCCCTCAGCCTATCTCTACTCATCGTTCTGGCATCTTCCATTGCGATTCTTTACATTTGGAAGGGAGATGAATTGGTGATAGAAAGGCCTTCTACAGCCCTATCCTCTTGGGAATTAGAATACAAAAGTTTGACAGGAGTGAATAGTCAATCACTATCAGGACTCAATGGAGAAGGTGTTGTTGTTTGTATCGTAGACTCAGGAATAGACCTAAGTCATCCTGATTTCAAGAGTCTTGTGCTCAAAGGGTGGTTAGATTCTGTTAATGGGATTGATGAGCCGTATGACGATGAAGGTCATGGAACTGCCATGTCGGGCATAATTGTGGCTGATGGGGGTCTGAAAGGAGTTTCCAGAGGGGTGGATCTACTAGTTGCGAAGGCGATCGATGGTGAAGGTCAGGGGGATGCCGGCTCAGTAGCGGATTCTGTAGACTGGTGCGTTCAACAAGGAGCAGATGTCATTTCCCTGAGTCTTGGTGGGGGCCAGAGTTTCGGATCTGGATTTTTCACAACCGACCAATTAGAACAATCAGTTGATACTGCACTGGATAATGGGGTTTTCGTAATTGCCTCGGCTGGAAATGATGGTGAAGATGATGATGGCGACGTGGGTTCACCGGGATCCGTTGAGGATGTCATTTGTGTTGGAGGGATTACTAGGAATGGAGAGATTTGGTCCGGAAGCTCCGAGGGAGACAATGATGGGCGACTGTGGCCAAATCCAATTCTACCCAGAAATAATCCTGATAAAAAGCCGGAAATAGTAGCACCAGGACATGAAGTCCCGGTACTGATGGCATCCGGAGTAGGGAACAGCGGATGGTGGGGTTGGTCCAGCGGCACTTCTGCCGCTACAGCGTGGGTTAGCGGCTCTCTAGCTCTCTTGTTACAGGATGATCCGAGCCTCCAGAGAGAGAATTCCTCAGGCAGGGGGTCGATAGAGGATGTAAAGGGGGCAATTACGCAAGCCTCGCAAATGATGGATGGTCAAGACTCGCATGATGATCACTATGGTTATGGCCACCTAAGGATCGATCTACTGGTTTCTCATTTTGGTGCCGAGGTCTAGAATCCCTTCAGAAGAGCCACTAGAGTCCCCCCTGTCAGATCGGTGAATCCAACAGAATCACTATCATTGATTCTTCTAATCAATTCAATCCATTCGTTGAATGACTGAACCTTCAACTGTGCCGGAGTTGGTTCCACATCATCGGATAAATCACCCACGTCCCCCGTGGGCACGGTCGGTTCCAGAAGAATAACCAAGCCCCCTGGGGAAACCAAATCGAACGCCGCTGATGCGGCTGAAACCCTTTCTTCTTCAGGCAAGTCGATGATGATCAAATCAAGTGGCATTGGAAGGACTGAGTTTACAGCAGTCTGAGGGATCGTAATATTTGACGCCCTTGATGAAGAAGTCTCGGCAAACACTTCTTGCCACGTCGTGGAAACCGACTGTGCCCAATCCTCTGCCTCGTACCTCCTAATCAATCGGTCGATAATCACGCAAAACCTTGTTCCTGGTTCAATAATCCTGAATGATTCTGGGACCTTGCAAGAGGAATCTTGGGCCACATTATCACTATTTGACCAGAGATCAAAGAGCCATGCAGATAGATGCCCTATCCCCCCGCCCACAACAGTGACGTTGCGAGGTTCAATTCTAGAGCAAACGTCTCTAATTCTGGACCGTACGGACCGGGGCAACAGCGGTATGTCCATGTGTAGCATCTGCTCACCGATACTGGAAGCAATCTCCGGTTCGGACTGGTCCCTATCCATATCCTCCGAGAGAAGACGTGCCATTACATCTGAATCTGACATTTGGGGAAGGCCCGTGCCATTTCTGTCATCGCCCACAGTTGACTCTGACGAGTGTTGCTCTTCAATAATCCTCTAGGATGGGTTGAATACCCTGCCTCATCACGATTGAGCATGAGTAATGAAGACGAGGGTGCATTTTCTGAATGCCCTAGTTGCGTCGAAGTGACTGATCATTCAATCATCAAGAGAACGCCCCAAGGAGGAGGCGAGGATGTCTTAGTAAGATGTAGTGCATGTTCATTTGTTCATAAAATCATGATTCGGCCTCCGAAGCCAGTAATGGTTAGGACGACATTGTCTGATGGAAGGGAGAGTTACGGCGTAGAGATTGAAGTCGACGAGGATGAGGAGATTTCTGTTGGAGACATGTTCGAGCATGAGGAGATCACGTGGATGGTGACGAGAATTGACAATGATGATTCGCGGCCAGAGAAGAAGATCGGAGCATCCAGGATTTCCTCAATGTGGGCGACAAGGTCTGATAAGACAATAGTGGGCATCACTATGACAAATGGTGAAATTAGTGAATCTGGAAAATTAGAATGTGAGCCCGACAGGGTTTTCTCTTGCGGGTCGATAATTAACTTCGCAGAATCTAGATGGAGGATTCGAGCGATTCACACTGGAAAGGGGAGGACGCTAACCGGAAGTAGAGTTGCAAACGAGATTCGCAGAATATACCTTCATCCTCCGGACAGAGAGTATTGACGACCGATTCTAGGGTTAATCTTCCTTGCGTCGCCCCAGCATGGCAGCGCCGATCAGGGATATGCCGGCTACCGCGGAAGCGAAGCCAGGGGTGAATCCAGAGGCCTTCTGCGAGTCTTTTGGCTCAGAACCAAGGATGGAAACATGAGCGACTAGATTAGTCGATGCATCATCGTCAAGAATCGCCCGCACCATAACTGTCTGATTGCCCACTATTTGATTTCCTGGCAGGTATTGGAGCCTATCTACCAGCATTGTGTGGCTAATGCCAAAATCTGAGTCCCCTTCAGTGAAGTCTGGGTGGCTCATCCAGTTATCCCTCATATCCCATGTTCTCCATTGTATTTCCATTGGCGAACCCTCTATAGAAATAAGGAAAGATTCGCCCGAAGATAGGTTGATTCTGTTTTCTTTTGAGAATTCTTCACCTATGCTTAGATTGAGATCAGTGTTTAGGCCATAAATGTAGTTAGCAGCCTCGAGTAGTGCCGGCAGACCTTCTACATGACCATGGCCATAGACGTTGTTCTGTCTATTCTTCGGAATCAGATCCTCAGCACATGGCTCATTGGCTAGCATGTAGTGGCATTGTCGATATGTGGATGTCTCTTGCATTATGTTACGGATGTCAAAAGGTGAGAGATCGGGATTTGCCTGATACATCAGAGCTGCTAGTCCGGCTGCACCGGGTGTGGCCATGCTGGTCCCCGAGTAGCCTACGTAACCATCTCCGGAGTTGGCCTCTGGGGCCATTACACTAGAGCCTACAAAGGCGATGTTTGGCTTCACCCTTCCTTCTTCGGTGGGCCCTTGGCTGGAATAAACCGCGATGGAAGTGTCCTTGTCCAAGGCTCCAACAGTTATCACATCCTCAGCCGATCCAGGAGTCCCGATCTGGGCACTCACAGCTGCGTTTCCAGCGGCTATGAAGAGGGCAACGCCTGACCTAACCATTTCATTGGCCATCCTGTTTACGCTTTCCTCCTCGCTAGAAGTCCATTCAATCAATCCGAAGCCACCAAGGCTCATGCTAGCTGCTCTAATATTGAAGTCGTGCCTCTTGTCGACGGTCCATTCCATGCCTGCCATCACAGTTGCAAAGGACCCAGATCCCCCTTCATCTAGAACCTTGACGCCAACTAACTGAGCCTTTGGTGCGACTCCCACGTACTCGTATGTGGGAGCCCCTGTTCCAGCGGTTATCCCAGCACAGTGGGACCCGTGACCCTGATCATCGTAGGCCTTCACCTCTGTGCCGTTTGTCTTGTCTGGATTATTCACTGCGTCATAGAAGGCGATAACTTTGGAGTCGTTTGTCGAATTATCATCATCCATATCATCGAGCCCCACATGTTCTGAGTCTATTCCAGTATCAATAATTGAGACTACGCTCCCCTTGCCCGTGTAACCTGTTTCCTCCCAAATCATCGGTATCCCGTGGACATCATTCACGTCATTCATTTGGATAGTTAGAATGCCGTCTAATTCGATTAGTACGACTCCGGGCAACTCTGACATTTCCACAATATCGTCTACGGCGACCCTACCAGCAATACTATCGATCAGATGGTAACGAAACTGGGTTCTGAAGTCCACCTCGCGCTCTAACATCTCCTGGTCCTCTGCGGTGGGCTGGTGATCAAAGTCTACAATGACGCTAATGGTGTCATTTACATCTACCCAATCGTGGAGGTCGCTCTCAATTGCAATCCAAATAGCATCATGTATCCCGTCCCGATCCAAATCCATCGATGTTGAATCCCACCAGTGAGAATCTTCTTCCGAGCCAGAGATGGCCACTGTGGAAGATGAGAGTGGCATGGAAACCAATAGTACGAGAATCGCAATTGAGACTTGTCTCATGATTCGTTCAAGAAGCAGTCTGACTTGAATCAAACGGTTCTAAGGACAATTTAGATGCATCATTTCTAAATTTTGGTGCAATAGGGACAATGTTCTCCGATGACGTAGTTTTCGGATTTCTGCTCATCCACTGACAGTGGTTCACGGCACTTGAAGCACATTTGAATATCAGTCTCTGTCAGATCCGAATCTACAGCTACACGTTGATCGAAGACAAAGCAATCCCCTTCCCAATGGGAGCCCCCGCATTCTTCAAAATAACCAAGGATTCCTCCTTCGAGTTGCTTAACGTCCTCGAATCCAGCATTCATCATCACTGCCGAGGCCTTCTCGCACCTTATCCCTCCAGTACAATACATAACTACGGTTTTTGACTTGTACTCCTCGGGGATAGATTCGATGGCGTTGGGAAACTCCCTGAATGTAGAAATGCCCAGTTCAAGAGATCCTTCGAATGATCCCACCCTAGTCTCGTAGTCATTCCTAGTATCCAAAACCAGGATATCTTGATCGTCGTCCAAAAGGCGCTTGAATTCTATTGGCGTGATATATGGGCCAGTAAATTGTGATGGTCTGATTTCAGGCATTCCTAGAGAGATTATCTCATTCTTCCTCTTGACAAGCATACGACGGAACGGCTGGTAATCTGTGCGACTGAATTTTATTGGAATCTCCGAGAATCTCTTGTCCGAATCCAGATATTGGATAAATTCACTAATCGATTCCTCGGATCCTGCTATGAAGAAGTTTATTCCGTTGGGACTCAAAAGAATAGTGCCCTTGAGGTCCAAGTCTGTGCATTTATTCATGAATGGCTCCCGTAATTCGTCTCGGTCATGAAGATCGACGAAACGATATCCGGCGATATTCAATATCTGGCTACTCACGATTCATTGCGAGGCGTTTCTGGGTAAGAAACTCTGCATCATCTTCGGTTGGTCCAAGGCATCAATAGGGACTTAGTGACATGAACCGCGACTCCAGGGTTTTCCCTAAGCCTACGCATCCCATACTCGTACCATTTCTCGCCGTATGGCAAGTAAATCCTCGTTCTATGTCCTTTCTTGGACAGATTCCTCCTGATATTCCCCCTCACCCCCAGAAGGAACTGGAATTCGTAACCCGGACCCTTTCCTTTCCCCATTGTAACCGGAGGAGAATGCCGTGGATCTTCTTTTCCGGGCCCGAGGCCACGGGATTCCAGAGACTTCAGAGCATGATCTATCACTGGGATATCATGAGATGCGATTGCCGTATAGGAACCAGAATCAAGCATCAGATCGATAGCACAATTTGTCGCGTCTACGATATCAGAGTAGCTTGTGTGGGAGATTTCTGGAGGTTCGAGGTATATTCCTTTACAAATTCTGAAATCTGACTTTTTTCCGAGCAATCCGCTCACGCTAGAAATATCATCTGGAGTCCTGAACATCCTGCCCTGAAGAACAACGCCTATGTTCTCAAGACCCTGTCTCTGAATTGATATTGCTGCATCTATTGTAGCCTGGGTAACACGGTTATCTTCCATATCTAGTCTAACAAAGATGTCATTCTCCGCAGCCTTTCGAACTATTCTTTCGATGTTTGAGTGGGCTACTTTCTCGTCAATTAGGAGACCCAGGGCAGTTGGTTTGATTGAGATATTGGCATCTATTCCACTTTCCACGATTGAGTCGATGACAGACTCGTACTCATTGATGAACCATGAAGACTCATCGATGGATTTTATTTCCTCTCCCAGAACATCAATTGTGAAGCATGCACCCTCTGACGAGAGTTTCTTCATTACTTCGAGTGCCTGTTCGAGGCTTTCTCCGGCAGTGTACCTCTTAGCCACCCACCCTACGATGAATCTCGGAGCAAATGGGAGGAAGGTCACGATGGTGCGGCCGAAGAAACCCATGCTTGCCACGGAGTGGCTAGAGACTTGACGATTACGGGGGGCAAATTTGCTTTCCCCTGAGGACTGGCACTCCGAGTTCGGAAAGAAGATTGGTCAATGCAGACCTTTGCCAACCCTTGAATGACTTACGATCCAAGTGAGCGAAAACATCACCCCCGGGGAATGCGGCCCTAGTTGATTCAACTGCAGTTCGAACAGAGTGAGACCACGGGCCCGGCGGAGATGGCCCCCCGCCATTTTCTTCTTCGAAAACAATTGCATAATTTGCCAGTATGTGACCGACCCAGACATCTGATTTTGAGATTACAGATTTGTGACGAGGGGCATAGTGCCCGCCACCGAGTCCAACCATTACCCTCCCGCTCCCTTCCCAGTCCTTCTTTTCTGATCGTTCTGACATCCCTAGGCAAAGATCGATTGTCTTGGACCAAACCCTAGCCGCTCTGACGTCCCCCCATTGTTCCGAAGTCGACCCTATTTCGAGGTATAACGTAGGAACTCTGAGAACTGGGCCATGATGAGTGGCCTCCAAAGTTAGGTCATATTCGTTTTCAAGGCAGTCTTCCTTGGCTATTCGGCACATGGTCCTGAATAATTCTCCGAACCTCGTAGAGGGGGGTACAGCAGTACCGGTTATTCCTCCCGAGCGAGCCTTCTCCCCGTGTGGGAATTCACCCGGGACTCCAATTGCATGGAGAGTCAATGCAGGAGTTTCTGATGCAGAAACGTGTCTTGAGAGGACTAAAACCTCGTCCACTTTGGTTCCAGTCAACGATGTGTGTGCAGAATCAACCCCATCAGCCCAGATATGCAAACCATCAATCAGAAGTACCTCGACATTGCCACTTGAATGCCTAGTAACCTGGCCATGATCAAAATCATGTGATTCCCCCCACCCCCTTATGCCCATTAATTCCGACAGGATATTCATCGAAGCGGGGTCTTCGGTGGATGCCAGAAGCAGTGAGGCCATGCGCTGTGAAGGCGATTATATCTTCAATATTCTCGGGCACTCTTTCAATAGTTGTTCTTCTTCGGGGGCCTGTGATGAGAAGCGAAGTGGATTTTGCCCCTGTAAGAATCTCAAGAGGGGATGACGTGCACGTTTTGTCCGGAACACAAGGTGAACTGATGAAAATTAATCGTCAGGGAGTGGCCCTTGGGGCTGTTGTGACTCCTTTTCCGGCCCCAATAATTGACAGTTTGATAATAGACCAGATGTGGATTGGGATTTGGCTGGATAGAGAATTCAGACAAGCTAGAATGGCCGCTCTACCGATCGATATGGAGTGGAGTTCCGGATCGAGCAGAGAGGATTTGCGGACTGCAATTAACTCCCTCAAGGGAACTGAGGTAGTTCCCTCTGGCTCGATATGGGACAGAGTGATGGACTCTGAACCAATGAAGATGGGGAAATCCGGGGACAACGTCGTATTTGCCACTGTTTCGGGAATCTACATGATCGACTGCAATGCAAATGAGACATGGAGGGGGTTGCTTCCTAGGTGGCCTGCGATATCCAATATTTCTGCATATGACGAGATAGTCGGAGTAGTGGAGTTTTCTGAGGGGATAGCAATTTGGTCCAAGGCAGGAGGGGTGTCGGTACTAGACCCATCCAATGGCCTAGAGATTTTCTCCAGAGTCATTGAATTCGGAGATAGTGTCACCGACGTAATTTTCTCTGATGAAGGAGGTTGGTTTGTGATGCTCCACGAGGGATCAATTGCAACAATGGACAAGATTGAGGGCAAGCATAGAATCCACAGAACTAGTGGCCCAGTATTGGATGCCGAGTTCAACGATGGGGAATGGAGATGGACTGGTTGGAGGCATGATGGGTTGCTGTCTAGCACCGGAATAGTGGTTTCTGAAAGAGAGAACGTAGGAATCTCGATAATAGATGGAAATATTCTGTCAAATGATGGCTCGTGGAGTAAAATCGGCGACTATTCTGAGTCGCCGGTAGTCGAATGACCGCACTTGCCACATACCTTTCTATCGCTGTGCTCGCCCATGAAAACCCCAGGTCCGCATTTGGGGCACTCTGTTCCCTTCCTGACTAGCTCCCCGTCTTCGACGGAGTACTTTGATGGCTTGGATTTCTTCCACTTCTCTCCTGAACCGCCCATCAAGCCTCACTCTCCTCTTCGGATTCCTCGGTTTGTGGCTCCTCGGCTTTTGTCTCCTTTGGTTCAACTTTTTCGTTCAATTGATCGTACCGAGTTCTAACATATTCTGGTTCGATGGAGGCCGACTGTTCTGAGCCATAAATAAGGGCCAGACCGGTTGTCTTTGACATTCCGAATCTAGTGTTTACATTCTTGATGAAGACTTGTGCCTTTATTGCTCCGGGTTCGGCTTTGGCGGCTGCATCCCGCATCTGTAATCTGGATGGAGTAGCCTCTCCGGAGTGATTCCACTGGAATGCCAATTCGACTCTGTCAAGCGCTGGGTTTTCCTTTCTCTCGATGATTTCCACATTTCCACCTACCTGATATTTACCTTTAGAGCATAACTTCCAGGCCTATCGATCTGGAGCCTCTTGGCAACTTCTGACCTATCTGGATGCATGATTACAACGAAACCCTGCCAGTCTGTAGTAACTGGTGCACTGGGGCAGTAATTACACTGAGGGGGGTCGGACTTCTTCTCGGGGTCCGGGAGTATCATGTTGCACTCGCCGCATGCGAATGGTTGCTTGGCCATCTTATTCATCCCCCCCTACCCAATCGAAAGATCCTAGGCCATCCATCTTGCAATTTAATCCAATCTTACTTGAACGGGGGTCGTTATGATTGATTGACTTGGAAACAATCCTTGATCTGACGAATGAGCCTTCTTCCAGATTCCTGCCACTCTGAGAACCCTCAATTCTCTTGATGCCCAAGTTTACCTGAACTGGCTCATCGAGAATCTGGGACTTGTGAAGAAGGGCTTCCATGGGACCTATCCTCACGAAAGCACCATACTCAGAGACCTCGGAAACCGCCCCATCTATTACCTCATTGTTGTCCATTGAGAATACCAGAGCCTTGAACCTGACATTCTGGTAAATGGCACCATCTCCGTGGATGATTTTTCCACGTCCAACGGCCTCGTGATCGAAAGTCAATACTGTGAAGTTCTCATCCTCATCAAATCTGCACTCAAAGGCATCGTGAGCTAACTCATCTATGTGGTCCTCTAGTTTGCGACCTCTGCGGATGTATTCTGCAGGTATGCGGATAGTTGACTCTCTTGTCTCAAGGGTGTACATTCTTTTTCCTCCTATGCGGACCCTTCCCGAAGCCGGACGGAGGTGGGAGTCGCCTCCCGTCCCTCATCGGCCATGCCTCTGGAGGAGAGGTCCGTTCGACCCGGCGACCGACCCCTCCTGTATAAGCACAACGGATTGGGAGATTTGCCCGGCTACTTGGTTTGCCCATCAGACCGTAGGTCTGAATGTGGGTTTGGTGCGAATGTTCAAGTGGGCTTGAGATTGCATCTCTGATTCGATGGTGCTAGCAAGCTTAGTGCAAGCGTCGCGGCGGAAAGCGATTTGCGCCATAGTGATTGCAACTGTACTGGCAACTCCTCTTGCATCCACGAATCTGGGCGGATATGGGGCTGGGGTATTTGGGGACGAACTTGATAGGATCATGGGCACGCAAGGAGAAGACGAAGAGGTGTGGATCGATGGGGGGCAACCGTGGCCTCAGTCTGGCAGGACCCCTTCAAGGATTGCAGAAATTCCGAATCATGGCCCCTCTGGGGGAGCGGGCACGGGAAACCCTGCTGACTCGGAGTCACTTTTGTCAATAGTTGAGCCAGCTGTGAATTGGGCCTATGGCTCATATTCGATTGGAACTGATTCTCTTGCCACCCCTATCGCTGATTTGTCGGACTCTATCGAAGTAGGCCCGGGAGCGGCACAGAGGTGTGGGGAGAGTTCCCTGTTCATGGTATTGATTCAAACAGAAGATGTTTCAGGTTCGGACCACAGCATTCTTCGTCTAATTGAAGGAGAAGACTCTGAGTTGTCATGGCAGGTTGATTTGGGAGAAACAGAGAAAATAAAGGCAGCTCCTGTAATAGTGGATATAGATGAAGATGGAAAGCCCGAGATCCTAGTCGCATATGATGCAGGGGGTTCGTTGAACGTAGATGCATGGTCACCAAGGCTCTCATGCACCGTTACAGGATGGTCATACTCGGGCCATTCAGAGGAGTTGCTTTGGTCATGGAATGATGAATCTCTGATGATTAGCAGTGACGAAGGACCATACACAAGTGGCATTCTTGGAGGGCACAAGCCCACCACACAACCCTTACTTGCCGACATTGATCTAGATGGCGATGCTGAATTGGTGATCGCTGCAATTGACGAGGTTTCCGAAGATCCAGTTGTACTCGCTTTGCCACTTCAGGTAAATGGGACCCCCAATTCACTATGGGAGGTTTCATTGAGCAAAGGTAGCCACCCCTCGGATCCTGCTTTCGCCCAGGTTGACGATGACACAGGTTACGTGATTCTGACTACTATCGAGGCTAACAATGGTGGCATGTGGGTTTGGAAGATAGATTCGGAAACCGGGAGTTCGACATGGCAAGGGGGGCTTTCACTAAACAATCTGGATGGAGATACTAATTCACCCCACATCAGACTGCCTGGACCTATCATCGCAAATCTAGATTCAGATGAAGATCCAGAAATAATCGTTACAATTCCAAGTGATGCTGATGGATCGTCAGCCGTTGATGGAGCCGAGTTTAGGGGACTGGAGATCTCCGATGGATCCCAATTGTGGGAATTCGATGCCTCAAATGGCTTTGCTGATGCCCCCCCTACAGCGATTGACACGGATGGCGATGGGACTCATGATAGGGTGTGCTGGAACACATGGTGGCAGACAACGACGGATAGGCATGGTGCTGCGGGGTGCCATGACGTAGGGGGAAGCACTCCAAATCAAGAATGGGCCCAAGATCTGGAGCAGAGTAGTGGCAATCCCAACGATGAGATTGCTGTTGCTGCACCAACGTGGATGGATATTGATTCAGAGGATGAGCCAGAGTTGCTGGTTTCCTATGGCAGGTCTCTTTGGGCGTTCGATGGTTCTTCGGGATCATCTGCGGGAATTAACTCAGAATGGTCAGACGAGTTGGAGGTCGAACATAGGACTTGGTCATCGCCTTCTCTGGCTGATATTGATGGAGATGCAACTCTTGACATAGTGCTTGGCAGCATTGTTGTTTCGACGGCAATGCCCGATGTAAGGCCATTAACCGATGGCAGGGGGATCGAGTTCAACCCCAGTGCCCCAGACCCCGGCGAGGATGTCACAGTCACAGTATACATCGAGAATGTCGGGACGGCCGAGACTGACGAAGTTGTAGACGTGGCTCTATACGCCAATGGTGAGAAAATTGGAGGTAATGGGATTTCGGCGATGACTCCCGTAGAGCCAAGCGGTTCTGGTTCATTCTCATCATTTAGCTTAGAATGGAGCGGGGGCTTGGGAGAACACACATTCGAATTAGTTCTGGATCCCTATCAAAACTTGAGCCAAACAAGATATGACAATGATATCCAAGTCCGTACACTTTCCATAATCCCGACTTACAATGCATCATTCGAAATCCCGACCGAACCTCTGCGAATCGACCCCGGTAGTGAGGGTTATGCAGAATTTGGGATCAGGTCTACGGGGAGGCTAGCAGGAACTTGGACCCTAGATGTTGACGATTCTGCTCTGCCAGACGGATGGACATGGGAGGACGAGACTCCAGGGGGAATCAGTTCGGTTGAGATTGGCGTGGATGAGCTCTGGAGCCCGATTCTCAAAGTAGTGTCACCGACAGGGGCTTTGGGTTCCGACTCCGGTTACCTTTCCCTAACACTCTCTCACAATGACGGTTCTGCTGAAATTTCCGCTAACCTGCCAATAGAAGCGAACAGGACCAGGGGTATGTCGATCAGGGGACCTGATGGCACATCCCAGAGTACTGGTTTAGGGCTGGTTTCCGAAGATGCCAGGGCTTGGATGATGATAGAGAACGTTGGTAATGCTGCAGAGGAACAGATTGCGATATCATGGGATGGTACCGATTGGGGTTCTGACCTCAGGATTTTTGACTCAAAGGGAGATGAGATAAGCGCACTTTCCCTTGGCCCGGGAGAGATGAAGGAGGTGACGGCGAGGCTCGCCGTACCAAGCGGCACTAGTGCTGGAGAGAGCGTCAGCACCCCTCTAAGCATGTGCGTTGGTTCTGGGGGAGAGCAAGAGTGTAGTCAGATTCAACTAGAGTTTATTGCTTCGAAATCGGTCGTACAACCAAGCCACATCAGATCGGTACCTACAATGAACCTGGCATGGGATTTATTGGTGGACTTGCCCGAGGGAGAAGCCGATGTAAATTGGTCACTGGTCGATTCTGGAATGGCAATACAAGGCTGGTCATGGAGCGGAAGTGGAGATCTAGAAGTGACGGGGGATTTGATTTCCCTGTCGGGAGAACCCGGATCTAGAGTTAGTGGTGTGCTTTCTCTTGACCTGCCAGAGGATGCCCGGCCGTCTTTCCACCTATTCGAAGACAGCACGGACTCTGAGTCCCCGTTGTCACTGTCCATCGAGGTTCTGCAGATACATCGAGCTGGATTGGAAATCAACTCTCCAACAATTCAGCCATTTGTCGTAGATGTAGAGGACTCGAACCTAGTTGTACTCCGTCTTGAGAATCCTGGAAATGGCGATGATTCCTACTACCTCTCCCATGAGCTAATGGTCGACGAGAACATTACTTCCGACCCTGGGATTGAGGTTTCTTTCTCGAGCAACCCGGTCGAACTTGGCGCCGGGAGCCTCAGGACCGTACCGGTTAGCGTGACATTGCCGGAAGACGCTCCGGCCAGAATTCCCATCTCCGTCTCTTTCTCCATGACTTCTCGGGGTAACGATTCCGTGTCGGAGACGGTAGTGGTGGTTTTCGAAGTCAGACAGGACCATAGATGGGACATTGGCCTAATTCACGATGGTTCTCCGATCAATGGTTCGACCTATCTGCTTGCCCCTGGGGAGAGCAAAATAATTTCAGTAAATGCCACGAACACTGGCAACTTGGTTGACGACCTATCCCTCTTTGTTGAAGCCAATTTGTTGCTGAGCGGTTCTGATTCATCACAGGACTGGGGGGCGAACGGGAGCTCTTCCACGGGAGTAGCGGTCAATGAGACCGAGGTGCTGACGATATCCGCCTCGGTGCCTGAAGACTCCTGGAATGGGTCAATAATGAGGGTAGACGTGATCGCTGATGCCAGAAATGAGGTAGTCATGGAATTCCACTTCTTTGTCGAAGTTTCTAGGGTCCCAGGTTGGGGGATCTCCTCATCGATGTCTGATTTAGAAATAGACGCCACTGGCTCTTCGGTCGAAATCGAGATATTACAGGAAGGAAACAATCCGAGCATCCCCTTCGTTTCGGCTTATATTTCTGGACAGAACGGATGGGTGATCGATGAGTTGCCCGATCTTCCGGAAGTCGAACCCGGGTCTTCGACAACGCTGGCATTCAACGTAACCCCTCCCGAAACGGCTACTCCCAGCAAGACCGTTGAATTGCACATTAGAGCAAGGGATGGCGACTCCCTCGGGCTAATGGAAATCACCGTTCCTCTGAGGGTTTCTCCTTACTACAACTTCTCGATGGGGATCTCTGGATCTTGGTTCGTTTCACCCCTAGGGGGACTTCCCAACGCAATGGTTGCGAACACTGGAAACACTCCGACGACAATAGATTTCCAGGTACTAGAGATCCCTCAGAATTGGCAAGTAAAGGGCACCATGAGAGTTGTTCTTGGAGTTGGGGAAGTTAGGGGGATACCGTTCGAGATAGTCCCTGACGGGGATTCAAGCGATGGCGGGGAAAGTATCAGAATATTGGCCGAGGATTCGATTGGCAACCAAAGGGAGGCTGCCATAGAATTCCAGTTTTCCGATCACTCGTGGGAGAGTTCCCCTTATTTGCACGCCTACGAGGGCGATGATGCGCTAATCAGAGTCCATGGGACAAGTGAGAATTCGATAGTGATCGATGAGGTTTCCGGGAATCTCCTGGAGTGGAGTGTAATGGGTTGGTTGCTGCCGGCCGATTCATCCATGAATGGAAGCCTTTCTATTGACGGGGAAACGTCACTGAGTTACACTCTCACAATTTCCAAGTCTAAGCAAAGAGAAGCGATTTGCTCATTGTCGGGGAGTTTCGAAGATGTTCGTGCATCATGCTCGATATCCAATGGTAGCACCGCCTTTGAGTATCAAGTTCTGCTAATTGGCGATGACGGGGTTGTTCTGGATTCCAGTTTCGGTACCCTATCAGAGAACGAAGCAGCCCTATCCATCAACCTCAGCGGATCTGCGTGGGAGCCAGAGCCCGGAGAGAGGAGCATCAGCATCCGATTGCTGGACGGCAAGGGGTCTTTGGTCACATCCATGGAAAGGACGTATGATGTCAGAAGAAGCGACTGGAACATTGGCATAGGTGTCGTTGAATTAGTCGGAGAGGGTTCGGACCAGAAGATCAACATCCCAACAAAGAGGCTCAACGAGAATGTATTGTCCGGTGCAGATTGTAAAATCACAATGAGTGCTGAGGGTTACTACTCGGAGCATATTGTGGATATGACCCAGGCATTCGTACCGGCTCCTAAATTCGATAGGCCGGATGTGGAAGATGGAGAGGAATTGGTGATAACCATAGGTTGCGCGTTCCCATGGGATGAAGATTCCGATCCTAGTGACGATGAGACGACGATCGTCCTCAGCGGCGGTTCGGCTCTGGAGGACAGTTTCGATGAGTTCGGCACTGGTTTGATCGTGACCATACTTGTGGTTGGGATGTACCTCGGGCTCACTTGGATTTCCAGCAATCGAAGAGAGGGGAAGCGGCTTATGGCCCTAGCACAAGCAGCTATAGATGAGAAGATGGCCGAGAACAAGACAAAAGTCCGGAACGATATTCAAGAGGCACCTGATAAGGAAGAGGAGCTGTTGGAAGAAGATTCTGGAGATCCGGATATCGATGAAGTCGAGTTCGTCCAAGAGGAAGCCGAGGATGGCGACGAGTATGACAAGAGGCTCAGAAGGCTTCTTGACAGATAGCCAATATTGCCCATCATGGGCAGTTACATTCGTACTTCTTCGTTCCACACTTTCGATCCGATCAGGTTGTCTCCCGAGTCCTTGATCGGACCCATTAACGAGTCCATGAATGGGAGGCATGGAGATCTTCTGGGACTAGTCGAAGGTTACAACGTGCTGCCCGAATTGAAGGAGGGTGAGCCATCCCCAATCGACAGAGCCACATCCCTATTCATCTCCGCACTGGACTGGCAGGATGGTGACGATGCGCCAAGGTCCTTGGATGGGGGTCATTCTAGGGAGCGTCTGGGCAGGTTCCCCAGCAATGACGGGAATGCAATCGAATACCTGATTGAATACGCCATAGGTAGAAAAGACGATACTTCCCTCCATGCCCTTCTCGGCAAACTGGGAAGGGGTTTGAGCGACGGAGGTGGCGGAAAATCCGGATTCGGCTTGGGCTCTGGTGGGATAGAATTACTAGGTTGGCTAGAAGTCTCTGATGTTTTAGACCTGAGGAAGGAGATAGAGCGAGGAGGGTGGTCAGTCAAGTCGGATGAGCCGCTGGATGGAGGGGTTCAGGATGCATTCAGGCACCTCCTCGTATTCCTGAGATCGGCTAGTAAAAGAAAATGTGGGATACTGATGAGGAGACATTCCTAGGGGCGAATTCTAATCTCACGGAGTTTCTGATACAATGGCATGGCCTCATCCAGGACCCCTGAAAGATGTGGACTCAACTCACCGTCCCTAGGTGATGGTGGGGCAAAACCCGAAGAAGCCCACACGGAACCGTACCAATACTCCGCCCAGGCTCCATCGCAATTCCTTGGCCCGGGCTCCCATGACAGCATTTTCTGGTCGAAATTGATACCTATCGAATCACACAGTTCACCCAGCAAGGCCCTAGGGTTGTCCAATATTTCCTTTGAATCCAGTATTGGGGGGCTATAGCCCGAATCATTGGTCACATGTTCCACGATCCTGATCTGCTGTGGAAGACCAGTAGACCTCAGGTCAATTGAGTCGGTAATCTTGGACAATGAAAGCAGCACCTCTCTTGGGTCCCTGATCAGGAAACAATTGGTTAGTCCGTCAATCCATGAGATGTCAGAATCGTCCATCACATGGTGGCACATGTGCTTCTGATACCAGATTGGCTTTCCCCCGGGTATTGGCCCGGTTAGTTGTGAGATTACTTGTTCTAGGTCTGTCTCGTGTTTCTCCATTACCGTTTTTGCCCCGGGGTGTCGTGTACCCGTGGACATCAGGAAGTTCGCATATAGTGGCTCATCAGTGGCATGGCAATCTAACCTATTGTCGAAGGCATACATCATCGCCGTGGAGATGTTCCGTGGACCGGACCACATTGCTATTTTTACCTCTTCAGACAAGGCACTAACCCCTAACTAGTTCCTGATAGAGATTCTGGAGATGTTCGCAAATTGGCCCCCTTTTGCCATCTCCAACCGGACTTCCGTCGAATGAAACCACAGGAGTGAGGCCGGCAAAGGTCCCAGTTACGAACGCCTCTTCGGCTGAAGTCACATCTTCGAATGTGAAGTTTCTCTCTGAAAAGGGGATGTCGTGACTCTCGCATAACTCCAGCACCTTCCCTCTAGTTATCCCCTCCAGGCAATACTCTCCGGAAGAGGTCCAGACCTCACCGCCCTTAACCATGAAGAAGTGGGTAGAGTTGCATGTGGATACGAAACCATGGGGGTCCATCATCAGACCCTCATCGCCTCCTTTCTCATCCGCCTCAATGCAAGCTGCAATGCAGTTATGCTTGGAAAGGCTGTTTATCCTTGGATCCTGAATCTCGGGTCCGCTTCTTCTTACCTCCACTGGCACCAGGGTGATTCCTTCGACTGCCCTCCTTGGGTTTGCTTTCTTGTATTCTGGAATGATGACAATTGTTGGGGGGGATGAGATAACCCAGGGTGCTTGGTATGGTGTGGGTTTCAGGCCTCTAGAAATTATGAGTCGAAGATGGACTTGGTCATGCATCTGATTCGCAGATATTACCCGATTGATTTCATCCATAATCTGATTCCTTGACTTTCCTGGGTCAAGGGAAATCTCGGACGCGCCGCGAAAGAGCCTATCGATGTGATCTTCAATAAAGACGAGTTTTCCCTCATTGAGTCTGAATGACTCCCAGACTCCGTCACCAAGGAGGAAACCGGCATCGAAGACGGAAACCATAGCTTCGCTTCGAGGGAGTAGTTTGCCATTAACGGATATTAGAACCGTCTTGTTTCTGGGATCATCTTCGTACTCATGGGTACCCATCAGAGTGCCTCTCCAGTAAGGCGCTGGAACATACTTGCGTATAGTTCAGCCGTACTTTCAATGACGGAGTCAGGGAGGGCCGGAATTGGGGGTTCCTCTGTGTTTGCCTGCCGGGCTTCGTATAGTGCAGCGTGGTGACCTGTTTCGATGTAGTGCTTCCTGACTGCTTCCTTCGATAGTTGGACAATCTCACCGCCCTCGTATGCCTCTGCGTCCCACCACCGATCCTCGTCCAATGTACCGAAGGAGTCGATTAGGATTGGCTCCCTCCCAGGTCCCAATGCGAATTCCTTCTTACCATCAACGTGAATTAGGCCTCTCTTCGAGGTTTCTCGATCGATCACTGAGTCTACATCAAGTACAATCTCGAGAATAGCATCCAATTCCTCTGGGTCGAGGTTTGAAATCTCCAATGCCTCCTCCCTATCCAAGTTTCTATCGAACTTCTCGAATTTCGTGGATACTTCCAGGAATGGCTCTGGAAGCCTTGCACCCTCTTGGAGAGTCGCGCCCTGATCAAATCCAAGATCCTCTGGTTTTACCTCTCCCCTCTGGTATCTCCTCCAAGCGGTTCCTGCTAAGTAGTGCCTGCAGATGACCTCCAAGGGAACGAAGAAGTTCTCAGCATCCTTGGGAATGGCGCCAGGTTCCCTGATTACGTCAAAACGCCGTGCGAGGACTCTGTCGGGAGCATTCATCTCGATAACATGAGTCTTGCATATTCCTTCTTCCTCTACCAAATCGAACCAGTGGCAAGAGGCCCTGTTTAGTGACTCTCCCTTCCGTGGTATTAGGCTCGGAATGACTTGATCGAAGACTGAAATCTGATTGGTGTACCTAAATTCAATGATATCCGGATCATCTGTACTCCATACCTGCTTCACCTTTCCACTGTACAACAATTCTCCCATATCCAGTATCGGGGAGAGTGCCTCCATCAATATTGCCCACTGGATTCCTGAGATTGAAATCGGAAGAATAGACGTCTAGACTAAATCCTCAAGGCTTAACGAGTGAAGGGGAAACATGGCATCGCAATCTCACACCCAGCCCGTTCTGAGAGGGTCGAGGCGTGTCGAGTTGATTGCTGTATTCGCGATTATCGCCCTATTTGTCTCAGTCGGAGGGTCCTCCGCCCAAGAAGTCAGGAGTGGTTGGGAGGTGGTGGATAGCGGGACTGAGTCAGATCTTCTAACCGCGGAGTTCCATGAAGGCGAGTTCTGGGCTTTCGGAACTGATGGAGTGATGATCAGCAGCATTGACGGAGGTGTGACCTGGTCAGAATCGGGCATCTTGGTAAATCAAGATCTAACTTCGTCAGATTCGAACTTTGGTTCAATAGCAGTAGCAGGAAATGATGGCACTGTCCTATTGATGAAAGATGGAGTTTGGATGGATATCAGTCGGCCTGAGATATTCAATGGAGATGTGACAGATATTTCTCTAACCGGGAACAATAGTTTTGTTGTAATATCAGGAACCAGTATTTGGACGTGTGTTGTTAATGACGGCGGGAGTACTGATTGGGATGGCAGATGGAGCGATCCCAGTGCCGTCTTGAGTAGCGTTTCTTTCTTGGATTCCCATAATGGGTTAATTTCTGGAGAAAATGGAACAATCCTAGCAACTACTGACGGTGGAGAGGCCTGGAATTACAGAGATGCCCCTAGCGAGGTTTCTTCTACTGAAATAGTGGATGTAGAGTATTACAGTACGATAAGGGCCTACGCTATCTCCAAAGACGGTCACATCCTGAAGTCATCGAAAGAAGGTAATGTCCCAGTGGGACTTGTCTGGAGTATAGTGGATATCGAAAGAGAGTACCCCCCTGGAGGAGGGGATGAGTTCGAAAGTGGAGGTTCGTCATTGGACTTCAGTGTCTCGAAAATGGAAGTCTTGGGGCAATTCAAGTTCATGCTCTCTGGACCGGATGGATATCTGGCAATTAGTCTAGATGGGGGAAATATAGTCTCACAGCAGATGATTCCCGTCTCAAATGAGACGTCCTTCAACGGATTCGCAATGCAAGACGGTTTCAGAGGGGTTGCTATAGGCGAGGGTGGTTCGATACTGAGGACGGAGAATGCTGGATCTGAGGAGTTCGTCGGTTTCGAAGTAATTGACTTCAACGACTTCGGCCAATTCGTTGATTATTCTAAGGAGCGCCTGATGGATGGCCTAGTAGCGACTGCGAAGATTGTAGTCTTCGGGATCCTAATGGGTTTCTCTCTGGGAATTATCCTCTCGATGCTTAAGACATCACCAACCACTCTGAAGAATGTGGCACAGACCAATCGATTCCAGATTATTGTCATGTTTGTTGTGACTCCAATTTGGGCAATGGTCCAGATTCCTGTCTCAGCGGTTAAAGCGTCAGGTTTAGCGAAGGACAGGAACCTGGAAAACCCTCTGAACGGAATAATGGGTCACTGCAAAGAGCGATCTCTGCATATCGCAGCTAGTGAGCCTCTGAACGTCATCGCCATTCGGGCGATAGGTCTGGCGTTGCTTGCTTTCGGGATACATCGAATTTTCCTTAATCTAGATGACATCAGTGCACTGAATCTGGACGGATGGGAGCACATCTACTCTCCGATAGGGGCCCCTGGTGCAATGTTCTGGATCCTCTTCGGAATAGGAATGGCAGTACTGGGATCTATCTTCCTATCCTGCAATGGTGACTTCTCAATTAGGGAGTTAGAGTTTGGTCGGACCAATATTTCTCTGAATCCCTGGGGGATTAGGCCGTTGAACACAATCGCTACAGTTTATACGGATATTTTCAGGAACACCCCGCTTCTTGTCCAATTCATGTTCATTCACTTTGGATTTGAGCTTGGTAGGAGATTGCAAGACCCCGGACTGATGCTTTTCGACTTCGGTTATCTGGAGGATAACTCGAACTTCATCACTGATATCTTCGTTGTTTACGAGACCAATCCGGAGTCTCTAGCCTATGGCAGGCCTATTGGAGGAATCCTGGAGGACAGGGCTTACATTAGCGCGATTTTCGCACTCGGCTTGAACTCAGGTGCCTACCAATGCGAAACAATCAGGGGAGCAATCGCTGCAATTCCATCAGGCCAGATGGAAGCTGGAAGGAGCATTGGCTTGAACTACATGCAATCAATGAGACTAGTGGTAATGCCTCAGGCAGTCAGGATCTGCATCCCACCATTGGGCAACGAGATGGTCAACCTAGTCCTGAACTCTTCCTTGGCAATGATTATCGGTTATGCAGAGATAACGAGACAAGGCAAGCTGATAGTGGCGACCACCTTCCAGGTTTTCTGGACTTGGGGCATGGTTCTGATTTCCTACTTCCTTATTACGTGGACTCTGGCACTATTCCTCAGGTATCTCGAAGAGAGGACCAGAATACCTGGACTAGGGATCTCAGGAGGTGCTTGAGTGTCGGACATAATCCTCAGTGTCGAAGACATGGAAAAGACATACGTGGGAGGGGTCCATGCAGTCAGAGGGGTCTCGTTCGAGGTTAGGGAGGGTGACTCTCTAGCCATAATTGGCTCCTCTGGCAGTGGCAAGTCCACTGTTCTTAGATGCATCAACCGTCTGATCGAGCCAACCAAGGGAGTCGTGAGGCTAAAGGGAGAGAAGATCAACACACCGGCAGCCGACATAAACGAGGTTCGTTCTAGAATTGGCATGGTCTTTCAGTCATTCGAGTTATTCTCCCACTTGAGGGTCATTGACAACGTCTCCTTAGGGTTGATCCACGTAAGGGGGATGGGGAAGGATGAGGCTCGATCGGAGGCTCGAAAGGTGCTAGAGAGAGTAGATATGCTAGACAGAGTCGATGCATACCCAGGTAACCTCTCAGGAGGTCAGAAGCAGAGGGTCGCTATTGCCAGAGCACTTGCAATGAAGCCGGAGGTTATGCTTTTCGACGAGCCCACCAGTGCTCTCGACCCCGAACTAATTGGTTCTGTTCTGGAGACGATACAAGGTCTGGCAGAAGAAGGAATGACGATGGTTGTAGTAACTCACGAGATCAGCTTTGCCAGGGACGTTGCTGATCGAGTGATATACATGGATCAGGGTCTTGTTGCCGAGGAGGGGCCCTCTTCGATAATTGACGAACCGAAGACGGAAAGGATGAGGGAGTTCCTCTCGAGCATCAATGACTGACTAACAGCTCGATACTGATTCCCATATATCGTTTGAATTACTCGTGCTGTACTCGTAGTAGGAGGTATCGGAGAGGGAGTTTGAACCGCCGTCCTGACTAACTGTGATAATGAACGAATAGCACCCATAGTCACCTGCTGAGTCAAACTCGTCCTTGGGCACGAACTTCCCAAAGTTCGCATCAAACACTGAGCCGCCCATGGCGAACTCAGACCCGTAGTCGCCCCAGAATCCGGATCCGGAGCCAAATGATCCGCCGTTGGAGTCCCAAGTGGCAACGGTGTTCGCAACCGTGATTGTGGGATAGTCAATTGCTACGTCGTTCCCTTCCATTAGCACCGCTTCAACTGTGAAATCGGCGAATGGCATCCTAGCTGGATATTCCGCCCCCGTATCGAGTCCCGCCCAACCTGACATAACTACTCCGACTAGGCAGTTCTGGGCATCTCCGCTGCATCTGTCTGGGTCCTCCTTCACAACACCTCGAGCGATTCCATCAACGCCGGTGATGTCGCGAGTGAGGGCGTCTGCCCCCGTCCATTGGGAGGAGTCCCACTGTATCGTGCTGTAAGTCAGATCTCTGGTGTGGTCCTTTCCATCGACTGTCACCTTGAGGGTGTAAGGAGAGTTTGGAAGGGCGTTTGAAGAGTAGAAATCACTTACTTGGATGGTGATCTCCCCCTCGCCATCGCTGCTGTCGATGGTCACATTCGCAGTGGAGCTCCAGACTTGTGACCCTGACTGCAAAACAACTAGTTCTGCCTCTAGTTCCCTGTCTGACATGGTAGTCTGAAGAATGTTGACTGTTATCGTCTCGCCATCGTCACTGTATTCGATCTGGCCAACGGAAAGCTCACCCTCTAAGAAAACCCCTAGAACCATGGGCAAAAGCAGCATCAATAGGTATGAAACCGCCACTATGGATGCAGTCAGAGCATTTGACCCAGAAACCGCGAGCCCCGTAGTTGTCACCAAACCAAGCCTCCACATGACCAAAACGAAGGAAGCGAGGAAGACTATTGCCATAACCAGAGAAATAGATGTGAAGGGTACCGTCAGCTCATCCATTGGCAAGTAAACTAGTATGGCTCGGAAGATAATGATGGGCAATATTCCGAGCAGGGCCACTGACTTTACTGCTTCAACTGGTCCTGCTGCTTTTTGGGTAGCCTCCTCGTTCGAAACTATGGCGGCTGGGTTTGGGCTTGGATTCTGCCCAGTGGCCTTCTCAAGTAGTCCTCCTTCGCTCAAAAAAGTACACCCCTCGACTTTCTACGTTAGACTAGTGGTTATCAATCCGTTGCCTTGTGGCTCTTGGAAGGTGCCTTCTAGAATATCCTGCTATCTAGGGGAGTGACGTTTCCATCTTCATCAAATAGGCGTTCATCGGTGGTTTGGTTCCTCCCGATCGCAGCGCCGGCAAGAGCAGCCATCATCGTCGTTCCGACTAACTCGAATCCGGGCAGGTAGACCCCTCTGATGTAAATGGTCATGACTTGTATCTGGTAATTCGGAACTCCCTCTGACCTAACAGAGTACTCGGAGGTGGCCTTGAATTGCAGATTGAAGTACTTGTCAGTCCATCCTTGGTTCTTCGGGGTTCGCATCTGGACCCTGAATTTCTCCGGGGGAGCAAGTGAGTCTATCTCCTGGGATATCAGAGGGAGGCTCAGTTGGAATCCTTCATCGTTCAGCTCATCGTAATTCTGGATCTCCACGTTGAACTTGTCCCTAGCGTTTCCATCGTTGTACACATCGAACACGAGGGTATAGTCGACTTTCGGCCTGAGTTGTATGAAGGCTAGCTCCGCACCGACCCTGAGTCTGCTAAACTGCTTGAAGACGGTCATCACCTTCGCCTCCGTTGGAGAAGTTGCTGAACTCACAGGTGCTCCGTTCCATTGGGTCACGACTGCTGTGATTGTGACTACCTGTTGCCCTTCTGGCTGCCTCAGATCAGCCCTAGCAGCAACCTGGAATGAAGTGTCACCCGGGGGGACGGTGGCTGAACCTGGTCCGGCCACCGAAATAATCCCCTGTTGATATGTCAGGTCAACCTTCTCTGAGAAGGTAGTGGGGTTTGTCAGGGTGCAGTAGATGATTGTAGACCTCAGTGCACCGGGGTAAACCTCGATTGGTGCCGGTTGATCACAAGTAAGCGAAACGTCAGGGGATGTCTGTGCTTGGACTGCGGCCACTCCCGAGCAGAGGCTCATGAAATAGACGACCAGTATCATCAAGGGTACTCTAAACGATGCACTCATCAGAAAATCCTCTGATTGAACCATATTTGAGGCTTCGCCCAAGTCGGACCCCAAATGTGTCAATATTACAGGTTGCAATTATGGTGGACCCGACCGGATTTGAACCGATGACCACTCGGTTATGAGCCGAGCGCTCTAACCAACTGAGCTACGGGTCCCCGTAGCCATCGCCGATGAGTATCGAAATGAACCTTATCTTACGAAGGGTTGTCCATGGGCATCAGGTATCCATGACTAAACCTAGTGTAATGGTTTATGCCTAGTCCCCTTTTCGGAAGTCTGAGTGAAACTATGGAGAACAAGGGAACTATTGCAATTATAATTGGGGCGCTGCTTCTGATGTTAAACGTCGGAATAGGCGTCACAGGGACGATAGACGGCATCATCGAAGGAACAGTGGCGGATACGGTAGCGGGAAGTTACGACGGCTTGGATGATGATGGCAATCAGGATTACACGGCTGACTTCGGTGACGACTGGGTCAATGCATCTTCCGAGAAGGCGTACTTCGCTAACTCGATCACCAATCTGGAGGAAATACTGGCAGATGCAACGGTTGAACCCACCTACGAGAAGGTAGGCCCGTTCATCTACTACGAGAACACGACACGAGAAGTCATCGAATACGACTATGATGAGGGTTCGATAACATACTCGGGGTACGA
>Ga0208764_10000186_pt1 | contig 36363 bp, 30 predicted proteins | sample ETNtaG_18_FD_185762 | JGI IMG/M metagenome (GOLD analysis project Ga0208764, IMG submission 185762) | Marine microbial and viral communities from oxygen minimum zone, Eastern Pacific Ocean - ETNP201302SV91 (SPAdes) (version 2) | ecosystem: Environmental > Aquatic > Marine > Oceanic ... | reverse complement strand
CTAATGAACAAACTTTTGAAATATCTTTAGTAATATTATTTGTTCCAAATGGCAAAGTAATAGAGTTAACCAATGCAAAATTTTTAAAAAACCCTAAACTAATTCTTTCTAAATCTAAATTTATTATGGCTGATCCAAATTGAAGTTCTTTTTCTGTTAATAATTTTGCTCCAAGTGAGAAAATTCTGGAAAAAAATCTTGCTACTTCTATGTCACAATTTAAGAAGATTTCATTAATATTTTTTAAATTATTTTTAGGAGCAGTAATAAAAGTCATTTCATGCGCCAGAGAATCTGCATAGATGTCGATTGGTTCTTCAATATATTCTTTCCCATCTACAATATAATTGTGGTTAAAGATGTGAATTATAGATTGATTTTTATCGTTATGTATTAGTTGTTTTTTTGCATCATTTAATAAAAATTCAATATCATCATTATGAATTTTTGATCCATGAATTTTTTTATGTTTAGAAAATTTTGTACACAAAAAATCTGATTGCTCTAAAATTACATTAATCTTTTTTAATGATATTTTTGCTTTTTTTTCTGCGCTTCCAATACAAACTCTAACTGCATTTGAAGCTTTTTCTAAGTTGATAACAAGATCGTTATATATACCGTGTGAAGATGTGATTGAAGTTGACAAAATTTCTGCTTTATTATTATTAATTCTAAAAATAAGGCATTTTAAATTTTTATTTCCAAGCTCAATTATACCAATTGGATCATTAGGAATCATTATTCTACTATTATCTTACCCTGCACCCTTAGATCAATGATATTATAATTTTGAAAATCTTCACGTTTTAATAATTCAACGGATTTTATTATTGCTTCATCTACATTATTATAAGGAAATTTTATAAATTTATCATTTTTTAGTTTTATATCCCAGCGCCCTATTTTAAAATAATAATAATTTTTTATTTTTTTGCTTGGAAAATTATTTTTTTCTAGCTTCTTTAAAAAAGAAATATAATATTTTTCTGAATTTTCACCAAAAATACTTGGCATTTTAAATGAATTATTTTTTTTATTTAATAAAATTAAATTTGATGAGCTGTCAATTAAATATTTTTCCTTATTCTTAAATAGATATCCCATTGGTTTAGTTTCGAATATTTTAATTATAATAGTGTTTGGGTATTTTTTTTTTACTTCAATTTTTTCCAAAAAATTAATGTTACTTAATGGTTTTTCTATATCTTTTTTCTTAATTAAAAAAATATTTTTTTCATAAATATTTTTTAATTTTTTAATAATTTTTTCTTCTTTTATTAATAAATTTCCATTTAACTCTATATTTTCAATATCAAAATAACTTTTTTCATTTTTAGTAATGCTTTGAAATTGTCTAGGTGTATATGTTGATAAAGAAATAAATACTATGAGAAATAAAGAAATTTTATAAAATTTATTCATCTGTTTCTGCTTGCATTTTTTGCCATCCACATAACTAAATCTTCAAATTGAATTCCACAGTATCTAGCTATTTCGGGCACAAGAGAAAGCTTCGTCATTCCGGGTTGTGTATTTGTTTCTAATAAATAAAATTTATTTTTGAAAAATCTAAAATCTGATCTTGTTATACCTTTGCATCTTAATATATCATGAGCCTTTTTTGCTAATCTTAATACTTCTAAATATTTTTTTCTTTCCAGTTGGGCTGGCATAATGTGTTTTGTTTTTGCTAGATGTGAATACTTGGCTTTATAATCGTAAAAAAGTCTTTTTGGGATAAGCTCTATTGCGCCAAGAGGTTTATTTCCCATAACAGCTGCTTGTATTTCTTTACCTGGAATATATTCTTCAACTAAAATTCGATCATATTTTTTTTCTATTTTTCTATAGTTTATTTTAAAACTTTCCTTATTTTTACAGATATATACTCCTAAACTAGATCCTTCGTTAATTGGTTTTATTACAATTGGAAATTTAATATTTTTATTTCTTATCCTGCTTGTTAAATTAATTTTTTGACCTCTTGAAATTACAAAACACTTTGGAACATTTATCTTATTTTTTTTAAATAAATGTCGTGATAACTCCTTATCCATAGCCAAACTTGATGATAAAACTCCTGAATGTGTGTATGGTATTTTCAAAGATTCTAATATCATTTGGATAAAACCATCTTCACCATATTTTCCATGAAGTGCATTAAAAACCACCTTTGGCTTTATTTTTTTCAATTTCTCCAGAAAGTTTCCCTTTGCATCTAATTCTTTAACTTTATATCCCTTTTTTTTTAATGCAGCTGAACAAGCTTTTCCTGTTAAAAAACTTATTTCTCTTTCTCCCGAAAGTCCCCCCATAAGGACGACGATTAAATTTTTCATAACTTTGTTCCAATAATTTGAAGCTCTAATTCAAGACTCACTCCCGTTTTATCTAAAACTTTCCTTCTAACTTTATTAATTAAATTTTCCAGATCATTTGATTTTGCGTTACCCTTGTTAACAAAAAAATTACAATGTTGTTTTGAAATATGGGCGTCTCCAATATTCATCCCTGCACAACCAGAGTCCTCGATAAGCTTCCAGGCCTTTTTATTATCTGGATTTTTAAATGTACTTCCGCATGTTTTTATTTTGGAAGGTTGATCTTTTTTTTTTCTTTCAATTAGAGTTTCTATTTTTTCTTTTATTTTAATCTTATTTCCTTTTTCTCCTTTAAGTGTTGCGCTTATAAATATTAAATTTTTTTCTAAATTGTTTCCACGATAAAAAAAATTTATATCTGCTGGATATATAATTCTCATTTTTCCATTTAAATCCATTACCTGTAAGGATAATAAAATCTTTGATAAATCTTCACCATAACAACCGGAGTTCATAGTTATTCCTCCACCAATTGTGCCGGGTATACACGATAAAAATTCAAATCCTGCTAATGAATTTTCATAAGCAAAATTAGAAACATTTTTATCTAGCGCAGAAGCTCCACAAACAATTGTATTTTCATTAAATAATGAGATGTGCGAAAAAGATTTTCCTAGCTTAATAATAATTCCATCAAAACCTCCATCTCTAATTAGAGTATTTGAACCTGCGCCTAGCACTCTTATTTTATCATATCCACTTAAATGTTTTAAAAATAATGAAAGTTCATTTAAGTTCTGAGGTTTAAAAACAACCTTTGCTGGTCCTCCTAAATTAAACCATGAATATTTTGATAAATTTTCATCAAATTTTATTTGTCCTGATATTTTATTTTTTATTTCATTTATCTGAACAATTATATTCATCTAGATTTAGCCCCAATTTCCCTTATCCAATTTGAAATACTTCCGGCCCCCATGCAAATAACTAATTCATCGCTTGTTAAATTTTTGTTAAAGTAATTATTTAATTCCTTTTGGTTTTTAACATTTATAACTTGAATTTTAGATCTGCCAGATATTAATTTAGAAAAATTATTTTGATTAATATTATATTTTATTTTTTCTCCAGCCGAATAAATTGGGCAAAGAACAACTTCATCGCTGCTAATAAATGAAGATGCAAAATCATTTTTTAGCAATTTAACTCTTGAATATCTGTGTGGTTGAAAAACACAAATTATTTTTCTTTTTTTATAAACTTGTCTAACACTATTAATTACTGCTTTTATTTCGGTTGGATGATGAGCATAATCATCGTAAAAATCTCTTTTTCCAATAGAAAAAATTTTTGTAAATCTTCTTTGTATGCCTAAAAATTTCCTAAGAGCACTTTTTATTTTATTTATATTAATTCCAAGTTTAAAAGCTATTGCTATTGCAGCTGTTGCATTTAAAATATTATGATCTCCCATAGTATTTAATTTTATATTATTTATTTTATAAATTTTTTCTCCAGGAAGTTTTATTTTTAGATTAAAAACTGAATAATTTATTTTTTTTGTTACTTTGTGTATTTGATAGTTTGCCTCTTTTTTGAATCCATACGTTAAAAAATTTTTAGTCTTAAGTTTGTGCATCAATGATCTTAAATTTTTGTCATCGATACAAAGCAAACATTTTCCAAAAGATGGAGTTTTTTCGATAAACCTGTTAAAACTTGTTTTCAAACTCTCAAAATTTGAATAATAGTCCAAATGCTCTCTATCAATATTTGTCACTACAGAATATGTAACTGGAAGTTTTAAAAAACTTCCGTCTGACTCGTCCGACTCTATGACTGCCCATTCACCCTTTCCTAGTTGTGCTGTATTTTTTAGGGAATTAATTACACCGCCATTAATTACTGTTGGATCTAAACCGGCTTCAACTAAAATATTAGCTACTAGCGATGTTGTGGTTGTCTTGCCATGAGAACCAGCTATTACAATATTTTTTTTCAAGGATACGATATTAGCTAACATTTCTCCTCTCCTAAATATTGGTAATTTTTTATCTTTTGCTAATCTAAATTCTTTGTTGCTTTTTTTTATTGCAGATGAAATCACAACCATAGTAACTTTTTTTAAATTATTACGATTATGTTCAAAATATACTTTGATTCCCGATTTAATTAATCTTTCAGTATTCTTGTTTTGATTTAAATCACTTCCTTGAACTGAGAAACCCATATTTTTCATGATTTGTGCTAAACCGCTCATTCCAATACCACCTATCCCGATAAAATGAATCACTTCGTTGCTTCCAATGTTTATTTTCATACTTTAATAAATTCCTTAACTTCTTTTTCTATACTAGAATATGCATCGTATTTGAATTTTTTTTCCATATTTTTTTGAATATCTTCTAACGTGCTTTTGTTTTTCATGACCTTTAATACTAGATTATATAAATTTTTTTCATTAAATTTATTTTGTTCCAATAACCAACAGCATCCTTCTTTTTCATAATATCTTGCGTTCAAATATTGATGATTATCAATAGAATTTGGAAGTGGCACTGCTATAAATGGAGTAAACATATATGCGAACTCAGCGGTGGTAGAGGCTCCACACCTAGTTATTCCTAGATCAGCTGAGGAGATTAATTCTGCAAGATTTTCTTCAAATTCAAAAATATAATTATTGATATAATTTTGATTATAAAAATTTTCTATCTCTTTTCTTTGACTCAGAATACATTGTTGTATTATTTTAATTTTACAACCTTCATCCTTTATTTTTTTTATTACTTGAGGAATAATTTTCCCAAATATTTCTGCTCCTTGGCTGCCTCCTAAAACGATAATTGTAAATATTTCTTTATTATTTTTTTTAGCAATTCGATTATTAATTATATTCTTGTTTAAAATCGGTCCTACTTCATAAATTTTTTTATTGCTTAACTTGTGAGTATTTATCGATATTTTTTTTGCTAAAAAAATTTTTTTTGAAATGAAAGATAAATACTTATTAGCTCTTCCAAAGATCAAATTATTTTCATAAATAACTAAAGGTAAATTTAAAAACTTTGAAGCAAAAGAAATTGGGAAAGAAACATAACCTCCCAAGCCAAAGATGAGATCTGGTTTTTCTTTTTTTAAAATAATTAAAGACTTTATTATTGAATTTATGATTATAAAAAAAGCTATAAATTTTCTTAATAAGTTTTTATTCGTTGGTGTATCAGATTTTAATATATAAGATTTAAACTGTGAGTAACTTTTAATAAAATTACTCCCCCTATTATCTGTTACAATTAAAACTTCATAACCCCTATCACTAAAATGTTTCATAAGATTAATAGCTGGAAGAATATGTCCTCCAGTCCCTCCCGCAGAAAAAATTATTTTTTTATTCATTTTATCTAATAAAATCTTTCCTAGTAAAATTTAAAATTATTCCTGCCACTATTGAACTTCCAACTAGGGAAGATCCTCCATAACTCAAAAAAGGTAAGGTCATTCCGGTTGTTGGCAATAACCTAATATTTACCCCAAGATGAATAAAGGTTTGAATTATTAATAATGAAGTTAAACCTACTAACGCCAATTTAAGAAACTCATCTTGTGAAGTAAAAATTTTGTTTAATGTTTTATAACCAATTAGTAGAAATATAATTACAATAAATAAAACAAATATTGCTCCAAATTCTTCTGAAACTACTGCTATTATATAATCCGTGTGAGCTTCTGGAACTTTATCTTTTAAAATTCCTTCCCCCATTCCTTGTCCGGTTAAACCACCTTGCTTAATTGCCTCTAAAGCTTTTTCTGATTGAAAATTGTCTCCAGATTTTGGATCCAAGAATGTTTTAATTCTGTTAAAAACGTAACCAAATTTTCCAGGGAAAAAATATACTAATAAACTAATAATGCTTATAAAAAATATTCCCAATATAGATAAAAATATCATATTAAAACCTGATACAAAAATCATAGTAATCCATGCTGAAGCTAATAATAAAGATTGTCCTAAATCTGGCTGATTAATCAAGATTAATATAACTAATAATAAAATCAAAAAAGAATAAAAGTATCTTCTGTAAAAATTAACCTTATTATTTTCAATAACAATTTTTGCTATAAAAATTATAAATAAAGGTTTAACCAGTTCAATAGGTTGAAGTCTTATTGCTAATCCGGGAATATCTAACCATCTTTTTGAACCTTTTATTTCAACTCCAATTAATAGAGTTAAAAAAAGAAGAAAGATTGAAACATAAAATAAATATGTAAATATTTTTATTAATTTTTTTTTTTCTTGAATAGAAATAAAAACTAACAAAATTAATGAAATTAATACAAAAATAAGATGTTTTACGAAAAAAAAATATGTTTGTTTATTCATTTTATCAGATATTACTGAAGTTGTAGATGAGAAAGAAAAGAAGAGCCCCAATAAAAGTAGAAATATAAATAAAAATAATATTTGCTTATCAATATTTCTCCACCATTTTGCTATTACGCCAGTATCTTCTCTAGTAAAACCAATCATTTAATTTTTTTAAATCTTTTAGTTATTAAATCCTTAAAATAATTACCTCTAGTTTCAAAATTTTTAAACTGGTCGAATGAAGCGGCTGCAGGACTCAAAAGTATAGTTTTTTTTACATTTTCATTTAATTTTAATCTTTTCATATCAATGAAAATATTGTCGATTGCACTTTTCAAATTATATGAGATTTTGTAAGACATATAGTGCTTGATCTTTTTTTTAAAAAATGAAGTATTTTTGCCGATTATATAAGCCTTAATGATTTTATTCTTAACTTCATTAAAATAAAAATTATCTTTATACTTTGGTAATCCGCCTAGAATCCAATAAATTTTATCGTAACTTGATAAGGATTGAAAACAAGCTTCAAAACTTGTTGCCTTAGAATCATTAACACACAATATTTTTCTTTTAGAAAATACTATTTCTTGACGATGTTTCAGTGGTTTAAATTTGTTAAGAGCTTTTATTATAATTTTGTCGTTTACTTTTAAATTTTTAGCAATTCTGTAAGCAAAAGCTAAATTTTCTATGTTTCCCCGGTTCTTAAAATAATCATTATTAATCTTTTTTAAAATAAACTTATAGTTTGATGGATCAATAATTATTATTTTTGATTTAATTTTTTTATTTTTAATTATATTTTTTATTGCTTTAGTATATTTATTTAAGCTAATATAAGCATAATCTGAGGAAGTTTGTGCAAAAAATATTTTGGATTTTGCTTTTATATAATTTTTAATATTCCCATGCCTTTCTAAATGGTCAGTAGAAATATTTAAAATTGCCGCATGTCTTGAACGAAACAATTTTGAATATTGAAGCTGGTAAGAGGAGGCTTCTAAAATAAGTATCTGTCTCTTTTTTTTACTTCCTTGCGCTAATATTGGAACCCCAATATTTCCAACTGTTTTTACATTGTAATTTGCTGTTCTCAAAATTTTTTCAATTATCTTGCATGTTGTTGATTTTCCATTTGTTCCTGTTATTGAAATTAGTGTTGAATTTTTATTAAGCTCGAAAAAAATATCTAGATCTGTAATTATTTTTTTTCTATTTTTCTTTAAAAAATTTTTAATTTTACACTTTGCAATATCAATTCCTGGACTTATAACAATAAAATCGTAAAAATTTTTATCTGACCAAAATTTATTGACTGGATATTTTAATTTTTTAATATTCTTTCTTACTTTTATACTATCGTCCCAACAAACTATTTCAGCATTAGATCTTTTAAAAGCTCTAGCTACAGAATAGCCTGTCGCTCCCATACCATAAATTGCAATTCTTTTATTTTGATATTTTTTTAAAACTGCCATTAATTATCTTAATTTTAACGTAGCTAAACCTATCAATGCTAAAATTATAGATATAATCCAAAATCTAATAACAACTGTAGATTCGGCCCATCCTTTTTTTTCAAAATGATGATGGAGCGGTGCCATCATAAATACTCTTTTTCCAGTAAGTTTAAAAGAAACAACCTGAATAATTACTGAAACTGTTTCTAGGACAAATAGACCTCCTATTACTCCTAAAACAATTTCATGTTTTGATATAATACTTACCGCTCCTAAAGATCCACCTAATGAGAGAGAACCTGTATCTCCCATAAAAATTTTTGCTGGTGGAGCGTTGTACCATAAAAAACCCAAACAAGATCCAACTATTGCTCCACAAAAAATAGAAGCTTCTCCCACGTCTGCTATATAAGGTATTTGTAAATATTCTGAAAAAACAGTATTTCCTACAACATAACAAATAAGTGTAAATGACAAAGCTACTAGCATAACAGGTACTGTAGCTAGACCATCAAGACCATCGGTAAGATTAACTGCATTGGATGAACCAACTATTATAAAAAGATAGAAAGGGACGAAGAATAAACCTAAATTAATTACCAAGTTTTTAAAAAAAGGAAAATAAAGATTTTTGAGATGATCGTTACTTCCAAATTTTATTAATAAAAATATTGCAATTAAAGAAAGAATAATCTGGCAAACTATTTTCATACCAGATGAAATTCCTCTTGAGTTGTTTCTTTTAATTTTTAAATAATCATCTATAAAACCAAGCAAGCCAAAACTTGTTGCCACCATTAGCAAAACCCAAATATATGAATTATTCAAATCGGCCCATAATAAAGTTCCAAAAAGAATTCCAATTAAAATAAGAAGACCTCCCATTGTAGGCGTGCCTGCCTTTTTTATTATATGATCTATAGGTCCATCTTCTCTTATAGGACCTGCAATTTTATGGGATTGAATAAATCTAATAAATGATTCTCCAATTAAAAAAACGATAACCATAGAGGACATGACCGAAAGTCCTGTTCTGAAGGTAAGATAACGAAATACATTAAGTGCTGAAAATTGATCTACTAATGAAATTAAAAAATTATATAACATTTATTTGTCCATTTTTAATATTTCGTGAAAATTTATTTAATCCAGTTGCATTTGAACCTTTTATCATAAGTAAATCATTATTGTTGGTAATCTTTTCAAGATAGTTGTACGCTTCCTTCAAATCATTAAATATTTTACCTTTTTTTGCTTTTAGTAAAAGTTTAAATGTTTCTTTAATATGATTCCCATAAACAAAAACTTTATCTATATCACTTTTATTTATTTCTGTTGATAATTCTTTATGAAATTTTCTAGATTTTTTACCCAACTCAAGCATATCACCCAAAAAAGCTAATTTTTTTGATTTTTTTCCAACATTATAATAATTCATATTTTTAATGGCGGATGACATTGATAATGGATTTGCATTATAACTCTCATCTATAAATTTAATTTTCTTCTTAAGAATTTTTATAGTTTTAACATCACCTCTGCCGCTAGGAAGTTTAAAACGCAAAAACTTTTTTTCAGCTTTTTTTAAATTTAAATTTAAAGAATACAAAAGAGCAACACTTGCTAAAATATTTTTTAAAAAATTGTTTGTAGAAAGTTCTGTATCGAAATAATATATTTTATTTTTGATGATTATTTTTAACCTCTGTATTTTGTTAGTTTTTTTAGTTTTTAATAAAAAAACATCCGCTCTTCTTTTTAAGCCATATGAAATAACTTTTATTCCCTTTTTTTTAGCTCTACTAAAAAAATAACTAAAAAATTTATCATCTTTATTTAGTATTATTGTTCCATCTTTTAATACATTATCAATTATTTCTCCTTTTGCTCTTGCTATATCTCTCAATGTATTAAAATTTTTAAAATGAGCACCAGAAATATTAGTAATGATTGCTATTTTTGGTTTAACAATTTTTGATAAATTATATATCTCGCCTTTTTTATCCATTCCAATCTCAAATATCCCATATTTTGTATTCTTCTTTAAATTTGAAACACTCAAAGGTACACCAAACTTATTATTGTAAGAGTGCGGTGAATAATAAACATTTCCATAATTTTTGAGAACAAAGCTTGCAAGATTTTTTAAAGTTGTCTTTCCAACACTTCCGGTTATTCCTATAATTTCAGCAAACGTACTGTTTCTAGTAACTTGAGCAAGTTGATTCAATGCAACAAAAGTGTCCTTAACTTTTATAATTTTATTTTTTGGGATTTTTTTTATGTTTTTGCTAATTACAGATCTAACCGCTCCTTTTTTAATAGCTTTATTTGCAAACTTATGTCCGTCCATTTTTTTTCCCTTAATCGAAAAAAATAGATCATTTTTTTTAATTTTTTTTGTGTCAATGGAGACATTATTGTATTTTATATTTTTAAGATAAGATTTTTTGAATATTTTATTTAATAAAAATTCATGATAATTATATTTTTTTTTACAAAATTTATTTTTTCTAACTATTTTTCTTATTTCTTCCTTATCTGAAAAATTTATAACTCTGCCACCATAATCTTGAGTTTTTTCATGACCTTTTCCAGCAACTAGAAGTACTTCGTTTGATTTTAATTCTTTAATAGCTTTCTCTATAGCTTTTTTTCTACTTCCGATGCTGATTCCTAAATTTCCGCAACCTTTAATAACTTCGTTTCTTATTTTTTTAGGATTTTCTCGTCTTGGATTATCATCAGTAACAAAAATTTTTCTGCAATGTTTTTTAGCAATTTTTCCCATAAGAAATCTTTTTTTTGTATCCCTTTCGCCACCACATCCAAAAACTATTAATATCTCTTTATTAAATTGTTTTTTAATAGCAATTAAACTTTTTTCTAAAGCTTCAGGTGTATGCGCAAAATCTACAATGATATTTGAATTATTTTTTAAAAAAGAAACACACTCAAGTCTTCCTTCGACTGGCTTAATTTTATTTATCTGACTAAAAATTTTATTTGGATTCAATCCAGAGCAAATAGCAGCTAAAATAGCCATGAGTAAATTTTTGATTTGAAAATCGCCTATTAGTGGAATTTCTAAATTATAAATTTTTGTATTTATTAAAATTTTTACTATTTGTTTGTCTCCTCTATAGTTAATATCTATAATTTTTATATAACCGGAATTTTTCCCGATTGTAATCTTTTTTATCTTCCTTTTGTTCGCAATTTTTTTTATAGATTTAAATTCTATATTTTCATTGTCAGTTATAATTTTAGAATTTTTTTTGAGCAGATTATTAAATAAATACATTTTAGAGTCTAAATAAGATTTCATATTTTTATGATAATCTAGATGGTCGTGGCTAAGATTTGTAAATATTCCCATCTTGAATTCTAAATTATTCAATCTTTTTTGTTTTAACCCGTGGCTTGAGGCTTCTAAAATAACGTGGGTAATTTTTTTTCTTTTTAAAATTTCTAAATTTTTATGTAAAGATAAAGGGTCCATAGAGGTTAAATTTGTTTTTCTTTTATAATTTTTAGAAATTATTCCAAGTGTACCAATTGATGCCACTGCCATTTTGTTTAGTGATAATATTTGATAATAAAAATCAGCAACTGAAGATTTTCCATTTGTTCCTGTTACTGCAATAATATTTTGGGGTTTTCTATTGTAATAATTAGAGCATGCCATTGATAAACTTTTTCTTACATCTTTAACCAAAATCGTTGGTTTTTTAAAATTTTTGTATTTAAATTTCTTGCTTACAACAATTGCAGATGCGCCTTTTAATATTGCTTCATTTACATATCTTGTTCCTGATTTTTTACTTCCTTCAATTGCAAAAAAAATATAATTTTTTTTAACTTTTCTGCTATCAAAGGAAATACCATTTACAGGTATTTTATTATAACGATAGTTTTTTAGTTTTAACAAATTGCCTAAAAGCATTTAAAAATTTTTTGAAGCTTGTAGGTTATTTATGGCTAAAATTGGACCAATTTTTTCTATAATTTTGCCTGCTACAACAACTGTATTCCAGCCTGAAGTATTTCTATTTTCTCCCTTGTATTTATATCCGTTTGGAAACTTTTCTGAAGGCGGAAATTCATAAACAAAATTTGGTGCTGGTTTTGGTTCATCTAACATGACTAGTAATACATATTTTGGCATACTTGCAGGAAAAATTGATACAAAAGTATTTAACTTTGCTTTAGAATTATACTTTAATGCTGACCCCGTTTTTCCAGCTACTTCATACCCATCAATATCTGCAAAGTTTGCAGTACCTTCGTTTAAACTGACAACTTTCCTAAGCATAGAATTTATCTGATTGCTTGTTTTCTCAGAAATAATTTGTTCTCTTTTTTTCAATGTTTTTTTTTCTTTTTTTAATATTGTTGGTCGAATTTTATATCCACCATTACCAAGAATTGCATACGCTTTAGCTAGTTGAAGAGGTGTTGTTGTTATCCCGTGTCCATAAGAACTGGTCGCAAGCTTACATTTTCCCCACTTAAGTGGATGGGGATCACCAATTTCCTCTATATCAAATTTGATTGGATCAAGAAGCTCTAATGAGTTTAAAAAATCTCTATATTTTTCTATACCTAATTTTTGTGCTATACGAACCGCACCAATATTTGAAGAGCGAATTAAAATTTGTTCTGTATTTAAATTTTCAGGTAATTTATCGTGCTCACTTATTGTATATTTATCACAAGTTAAGCTAGTTTTTAAATTTTTAAATTCTGTGTTAGGTTCCACTATTTTATTTTCTAACCCAGCGGCTATTGTAAAAGTTTTAAATACTGACCCTAATTCATAAACCCCCAAAGTAATTTTATTTAAATAAATATCAGAATTAATTGTTACTCTCTTATTTAAATCATAATCTGGCAAAGAAACTAGTGACAATATTTCACCATTTTCTATATCCATTAAAATTGCTGCACTTCCTATATAATCAAAATCTAATTTTGCAGAAATTAATTCCTCTCTAATTAAGTATTGTAAATTTGAATCTAGTGTGACGGCTAAAGGAATTTTTTTCTTTTCATTATTGTTTAGTTCTTTGTCTAAGTATCTCTCCAAACCAGAAATTCCATTATTTAGGTCATCTGTCTGTCCAATCACGTGGCTAAAAAGATTTTTTTGCGGATAAATCCTTGATGGTTTTGATTCAAAGACAAAAGCTTTATTTCCCATTAACCAAAATAATTCCTTCTCCTTAGGTGCAAGTCTTCGATCTATCCAAAAAAAACTTTTTCCTTTTAATTTATTTTTAATTTTATTTAAATCAAGATCTGGAAATAAAATTTTTAACTTAATTAACAAATTTTTTTTTTCATGTTCATTCAATAATTGAGGTCTAACACCCACATCATAAAGATTAACATTTGTAGCTAAAATCGAACCATTTCTATCAATGATATTTCTTCTATTTTTTGGAAAAAAATTATTTTTTTTGTCAATTAAAAAAAATTTTTCCGGTGATAAAGATAAATAAATAATTTTAGCACCAAAAATAAATGTCAAACTAAGAAATATAAAAAATATAAAAGTGGCTCTGTTAAATGAGGTTTTTATTACATGCCTACTTTTATTATTATTAAAAAGATCAGTATCTGAATAATCTTTAAAGTAAAAACTTTTTTTTTTATTAGTTTTTTCTTTTCTGGTATTCATTTAAAACTAGCGACCAGGTATTATGGGCATACCTAGAAAGGCTTTAACAACTTGAACCGCTCCCCATTTTTGAATTTTTTGGAAAGTTAATATTTCTTTTGGTGATTCATAAATCGCCTCTAATTCAGTCTTTTTTGTGCTAATTTGCTTTGCTACCTGTGTTCTAATTTCTTCCGGTATTTGTTCTGGAGAATTATACAATTTTTTTAATTTTTTAATTTCCTTTTTTCTTTCTTCAATATTTTTAGCAACTTTAATTTTTATTTTTTCTGTAATTTTATTTTTGATGCTTATATCTTTTGTTTCTTCATTTAAATTTTTAATTTGCGAATTTTTATAATAGACAAAATCTGAAGATAAATGTTTTTTTGCTAATAAAGATATATTTTCTGGCGAAGTTAACACTTCATTATCTAAAACAACTTCTTTTAAATTGCTCGTAATTATATTAATTGAAGCTCTTAAATCAAAAATTTCTTTTTGTAAATTTCTTGTTTCATTTTTTACTAAAGATATAAGCACTAAACCACAAACAAAAAATGTTAACATTAATGAATATTTTTTTAATGAAGTGTAATTATTTTTTTTAGGAATAGTTCCTACCCACTTGCCGTTATCAATTTGATTTTCTGTGTGATTAAGTTTTATTTTACTTTCTGGAAGTGTATTAATCCATTTTTCTTGATTTATCATATTTTTCCACTTTCTAAATTAAAATAATTTTTATATTTGTTTATAAATTCATTTGGATAAAAAAAACTATTATCATTTCTTATTGCGTACCTAAGTTTTGCTGATCTTGAACGATTATTTTCATCTACTTCTTTGCTTTCTGGTATTAAAGCCTTCTTAGAAATTATTTTAAATAAACTGTATTTTTTTTCTTGAGCAGGTAAGTATCTAGAAGGATTTTTTTTAATATTTGAATATAAAGTAAAAAAATTCTTAATTATTCTATCCTCTAATGAATGAAAACTAACAAGAACTAACAATCCTCCATTTGAGAGTAGCTTTACGGCCGAAATTAATCCAGATATTAATTCTGTTAATTCTTGATTTACAAAAATTCTTATAGCTTGAAAAGTTTTAGTTGCTGGATTTTTTTTATATTGATTAAAATTTCTTTTTGCCTCACAGATTATTGAGGCTAATTCTTCTGATGTCTCAATTTTTTTTCTTTTTCTATATTTGTCAATTTTATTTGCAATTGCTCGTCCGTCTTTTTCTTCTCCTAAAATTCTAATTATTTTTCCTAAATATTCCTTATCTAAACCATTTATTATATTATAGGCTGAATTTTTATTTTTTCCCATTTCCATATTTAAAAAATTTTTTGATTTAAACGAAAATGCTCTTTTATTATCATCAAGTTGATGAGAGGAAAGACCTAGATCAAATATTATCGCACGTGGATTTATATCTTTGCTGATTAATTTATCTAAATTACTAAATTTTTCTTGAAAAAAATTAAATCTATTTGGAAATTCTTTTTCTAATAAATTTGCATACTTTTTTGCTAATTCATCTCTATCAATAGCTAGAACTTTTGTTTTAGGATAATTTAATATAGCTTTAGAATAACCGCCGCCACCAAAAGTACAATCAATAAACGTGCCACCATGTTGAGGGGATATTATGCTTAATATTTGATTGAGCATCACTGGATAGTGTTTTTTTTCTTCCAATGACATGGTGGCATTCATAAATTTCTCTATTATTTTCCATTCAATTTTTTTGTTTTCGTAAAAAAGCTGGTATTTCAAAGTCTTCCTCCTGGTTTTTATCTTCGAACATTTCTGGCTCTTTTATTTCGCTTTCTTCTTGTGTTTGAATTTGTTGATTATCAAATATAGTCGGTTCGCTTGTGCTAATTTCTTGATTGTAATAATTATTACTATCTTCCTCCTTGGAAAAAAGTTCTGGAGTTGCTAACTCAATACTATCAACCTCAAACGTTGGTATATTGTCGTTATTAACATCCATATCTGAACCTAAAATTTCATTATTAGATTCGTTTTCCATGTTTTGTAGATAGGCTGCATTCTCCATTGAAATATTTTCTACTGATTTTTCCGTAGATTCTAATTTAATCTCATTATTTTCATTTTTTAATTTAATGTCCTTGGCCTGATTTTCTTCAATAAGAGATCTCATATCCAGCGCTGTTGCTCCTTCTGTTGCCTGTAAGGTTGGTTGGGTTTTAATAACTGCGCTTGTTAAATTATCTTGATTCCCCATATTTCTATTCTGCAATCTATGAACCATGCTTATAACGGGTTTTGATTGCGGGGTTTGGTTATCCAAAGATGTAGCAACTATAGAAACTCTAATTTTTCCATTTAAGTTTTCATCTTCTATTGAACCAAATATTAATTCAGCTTCTGGATCTACTTCCGCTCTTATTTTATTTACAGCTTCATCTACTTCAAACAAAGTAAGGTCGTTTCCCCCAGTTATATTGACTAAAAGACCTTTGGCTCCCTTTAATGAATATTCATCAATTAATGGATTGTTCAATGCTGCACTAGTGGCTTCTTCTGCTCTTTTTTCTCCTTCAGCTTCACCTGTTCCCATCATTGCTTTGCCCATTCCTTTCATAATAGTTTCTACATCAGCAAAATCTAAATTAACTAGACCAGGTCTTACCATTAAATCTGTTACGCTCTGAACTCCAGATTTCAAAACATCATTTGATAATCCAAAAGAATTTTTTAAAGTTGTTTTTTCGTTAATAATTTTAAATAGATTTTGATTTGGGACAATAATATTTGTATCCAGATGTTTTTTTAATTCTTCTAATCCTTCAATAGCAATTCTCATTCTTTTTGGACCTTCATAAGAAAAAGGAAGAGTTACTACACCAACCGTAAGAATATTTAATTCTTTTGCTGCTCTTGCAATTACATGTGAGGCACCTGTTCCAGTTCCCCCTCCCATTCCTGCTGTTATGAAAACCATATTGGCGCCTTTAATATAATCAATTATGTCATTTAAAGATTCATCAGCAGCAGCTTGACCTATGTCATGTTTAGCACCCGCACCTAATCCTTTTGTTAAATTTGATCCCAATTGTATTTTAGCGTGCGCTTTATTCATTCTTAAATCTTGAGCATCAGTGTTTACAGCAACAAATTCTACTCCCTGCATTCCTGCTTCGATCATACCGTTAAGAGCATTACCTCCTGCTCCTCCTACCCCTAAAACTAATATTCTTGGCTTTAATTCTCTTAATTCTGGACCTTTAATATTAATTGTCATTTCCCCTCCTTTTTAAATTGTGTTTCCCACTTTAGACTCGCTCTATTCAAATTAGCTTTTTTTCTAGCTTGCACTTTGAATTTTTCAAAAAGTTTTGGTTCCCAAATTTGAAAAGTAGTTCCTTGTCCAACAAAAAGCATTGTTTGTTTAATTTTTGCGTGATTTAATAATTTATCTGGTATTGAAATTCTTCCTTCGCTATCAAACTGAAGATCAACACTTTCAGCCAAAACCGAAGTAGCAAACATATCTCTTTTTTCTTCGAAAGGATTTAATGAATCTATTGTATCGGAAAGTTTTTCAATTCTGTTCTGTGCACACCCTTCAATAGAAGGATTGTTAAATGACGGATAGCAAATAACGCCATTATAACCCATATTGTTTAAATAAGATCTAAAGCTGGCTGGCACTGATACCCTCCACTTTTTGTCTAATTTGTTTTCGTAAGTTGATAAAAACATCTTTTTTCAAGTCAGCGGTGCTCTCTAAAAAATCAAAACTGAATATGTGATTTGACTTTACTAGCACCATATCCCCCTCCTTTGGGAATACATGGGATAATATGGGTTTTCAACCTTTACGTCAATACCTTAAATTTTAGCTCTTTTTGGCTAAAAAAGTGACATTTTCTATAAAATCGTATTAGTTGTTTTTTTGGTACAAACTTGAATCATTTTAGAATCAAAACATGAACATTTCGATTTTTTCTAATTTATAGTGTGTAGATTAATTGGAGCTTAGCCAGACAATCTATAAGCCGGGTTCTGTCATTTAAATTAGTCATTTATCTGGGACTAAATTCACATTTAATCTCTAGCAACCAACCCAGATGGCTAACTAAGAACTGTTTTTGGCGTAAAGCCGTGCCATCTCTATTTGGTCTTGCTCCCAGTGGGGTTTTCCATGCGTTTTTTGTTACCAAAAAACCGGTGCGCTCTTACCGCACCGTTTCACCCTTGCCTTGATCAGGCGGTCTATTCTCTGTGGCACTATCCCTGGAGTTTCCTCCGCCAGATGTTATCTGGCACTGCGTTCCTATAGAGCCCGGACTTTCCTCTCTTGTTTACTCAACAAAAGCGACTAATCAATTGTCTGGCAGTAGGTTTATTAAACAAAAAGTAACTTTAAATCAAGGTTTTTTAAGTATTTTTTGATATATTTTTAGCAATTGTTAAGCATTCCTTGTCAATAATGCCATTTACCAAGTCTTTTCTAAAATGTCTTTGAAAAGCTTTGGTTATTTTTGTTAAATCTGTTTTCTTTTTACTTTTTAAACAATAGCCGATTTTAACTAAGTTTTTAAAAAAATTAATTTTATATTTTTTAGATATTTTAGCTCTCCTAAATTTTATTAATTTTTCATTTCTGGAATTGTGCCAAACTCCAATTTTTTTTTTTGCTAAATCTATCCAAGGAAATTTTTCTCCAGGATCTTTTTTTCTTAATGGAGCTATATCTGAATGCCCGACAATATTTTGTTTTTTAATTTTATATTTGTTTATAAGTATTTTGCAAATTTTTATTAAACTAGATAATTGTTTTTTTTTAAAGTTTGAGTAACCGTATCTGTGGCCTTTGTTTACCAATTCTATTCCTATCGAATTTTTATTTAAATTTTTAAATTTTCCCCAACAAGATTCTCCTGCGTGCCAGGCAATTTTATTATCCTCAACCAACCTATAAATTTTTCCATTCTCACCAATTAAAAAATGACTGCTAACTTTGAATTTAGGGCTGCTCAATCTGATTATAGATTCTCGTTCAGATTGCATTCCTGTATAGTGTATTACTATTAATTTTATTGATTTATTTGGTCTTTTTTTTTTATTAAAATTTGGCGAATAAATCTTCTTAATTCTCATATTCTCCTTTTAAAACAGAAAAAAAATTTATAAATACAACCTGTTGGTGTCATATATTTACTATTTACTGCTGGGAGATATTATATATAGCTTAGGGATTAAAATACAAATGCTTAAAAAAATTATTTATACACTTTTTATTACATTATTGCTTCAAGTAAACACTGCTAACGCGGGATCAGAAGGTAATGAAGAATTGAGCAAAAAAAATAACACTGCTGATGAGTGCTTTGAGGGAGTAAGTCGTGCAATGTTTAAGTTTAATCACGCTTTAGATAAAACTATATTTAAACCTATCGCAAAAGGATATAGAGCGCTACCAGCACCAATAAGAAAAGGAACTGGTAATGCTTTTGACAACCTTAGATCTTTACTAACCCTTTCAAATAATGTTTTACAAGGTGAATTTGGTAGTGCGGGAAATACTGCAGCTCGTTTTGGAATTAATACGACAGCAGGTATTCTAGGAATTTTTGATCCAGCTTCAAAACTAGGATTTGAAGATAGGGGGAAAGAAGATTTTGGTCAAACAATGGGAGTATGGGGTGCTGGCAGCGGTTGTTATTTTGTGCTTCCAATTTTAGGACCAACAACTGCAAGAGATGCTGTTGGTTTAGTTGGCAATACTATTCTAGACCCAGTGTATCAAATCACTCATAATACTGAAATAAGAAATGATGTGGTGGGTAATGGAAATTACTCAGAACATAATTACTATTACTACAGAAGTACAGGCGCAGTGGACTTTAGGGCAAAAAATATTGAATCTTTCGAAAGCCTTGAACAAAATTCTATTGATCTTTATGCTTCAATAAAAAGTCTTTATTTACAAAATAGAGCTAAAAAAATAGCAAATTCCAAATCTACTGTTGAAACACAAAATGACAGTGATTGGGAAGAAATAGAGACTGATTAATAAATTAAAGAAAAACTCTATGAAAAAAAAATTTTTCATTATTATTTTTCTTATCTTTTCGCTAACTCAAAAGAGCTACGGTTATAGTAGTGATCCAAAACAATTTATTCAAGAAATTGTAGAAGAGGCTAAAAAAATACTTGTAGAAACAAATACAAAAGAATTTAAAACTAAAAAACTATCAGAAATGGCTCTAAAGACTGTTGATATAAATGGAGTTGCTTTTTATTCACTGGGAAAATATCGAAAAAATTTAAGTGAAGAACAATTAAAAAAATATCTAAATTTATTTGAAAAATATTTTTTAAAAAGTTTTACATCAAGATTGACTGATTATTCTAATCCAAAAATAGATGTACTTTCGGCTGAAGTTCTGAATGCTAAATATACAATAGTTAAGAGTTTGTTGCTTGCTACTGATAAAAAACCAGAAGTTAAAATTGAATGGAGAGTTTATACAAAAAATCCGGATAAACCTTTAATAAGAGATTTAATCATAGAAGGACTTAGTTTAGCCAGAACTCAGAAGGAAGAGTTTTCATCTGTTATCGAAAGTAATAACGGAGATGTTACAAAATTATTTGACACTTTAAAAAAGTTTGTGGCTAAATAATTTATCAAGATTATTTGTGGAAGAAAAATCTAGAATTTTAAATAAAGCAAGAGAAGATAAATCTCGACCTATTTCCTTCGATGATTCATTTGGTGGAAGCGAAAATCAATTTAGATTATTATTAAAAAATCTTCCAAATGAAAGTTTTAAAGATATAAATCTTATTTTAAATAGTGCAAATCATGATCTATTAGAAAAAGATAAGATTAATGTACTTTGGATGCATCATTTTGTTAACCAAAAAGAAGCCAGAAATTTGGGATCTAAAGAATTTATAAATAAGTTAGATTGGATTGTATATAATTCAAACTGGAATCTTGAACAGCATATAAAATATTTTCATATACCTAAAAATAAAACGGTAGTCATTAAAAATGCCATAGAAAAAATTGATTTTATTGAAAAACCTTCTGATAAAATAAATTTAATTTACCATACTACGCCCTGGAGGGGTTTAAAAATTTTACTAAAAGTCTTTAAAGGTTTAAATTTGGAAAATGTGGAACTAAATGTTTGTTCATCAACAATAATTTATGGAAAAAAATTTGATTCACTTCTTGGAAAAACTTACAAGGAACTTTTTGAAGAGTGCAAAAATACAAAAAATGTTAATTACTTCGGTTTCTTAAAAAATGAAAAAATAATAGAAAAATTAAAAAAAATGCATATTTTTGCTTATCCAAGCATTTGGCCAGAAACAAGTTGTATAGCAGCAATAGAATCGATGGCCGCAGGTTGCGAAGTAGTAACTACAAATCTTGGAGCTCTTACCGAGACTTGCTCACCATTTGGAACAATAATAAATTTTGAAAAAACTCCAGAAGAATTAGAAATAAAGTATAAGGAAGCTCTTTTATCTAGTATTAAAAATTATTGGTCTGAAGAAAATCAAAATAAACTAAAGTTGCAGAGAGAAACAATCAATGCAACATATTCTTGGGAAGTGAGATCTAATGAATGGAAAAAATTTTTTAATGATTTAAAAAAATAAAAATTTATTTTAACAATCCCTTTATCAATTCACGAAAATTACCTTGTTTAAACACATCATCCAGTTTTCTTTTATGTAAAATATTATTAAAATTTTTTCTTATTATAAAAATTTGTGTCATATCTTGGCCCCATTTTTTTAAAAAAGCTTCGGTATACTTTTTGTTCCTTTTTTTAATCTCGTCTTCTGTCTCAACTCCATCCCAAGATGATTTTCCATAAAAATGAATTAAGTAAGAGTCTAAAATAAAATCAACTTCATAATCTTTTTTTGCACACCTTATTCGGTAATCTACGTCTTCCCCGCCATGGATAAATTCATCGTCAAAATGACCCACTTCAATCATAATATGGTACGGTATTTTGAAACAAAAAAACCCCATTAATAAACTTTGAGCTTTTGTTAATAGTTTATACTTTTCTTTGTGTTTTTTCACAATTTCATTCAATAATTCATAACCATTGTTAAAATCTTTTAAGTTCATAACTGGTTTTATTTTTAAACTTCCGCAATCCGAAACGTAGGGAAAAATTTGATTATTAGCTGGTATTGAAATACTTTTAGAATTTAAATTAATCGGTTGAACCCAATCTTTGGTAAAAAGAATATCATTGTTCAAAAATATTAAATCTTTCTTTTTTTCAAGAGCGCGGTCAATAGATTGGTTAGCATTGCCCGCAAAACTCAAGGGAAATTTATTTTTTATAATTTGAATTTTTTTATTATTATAAAATTTTTCTAATTCACATCCGTCGTTATCTATTAATAAAAATTCATCATCTTCATTTAATTTGGTATTTTTAAAAAAAGAGTCAATTGCATGATACGTGTAATTAAGGGAACTTTTTAATGTTACCATTGAAAATAAATTACTCATATTGTTTTATAATAAATCCGAAAATAAATAATCCTTTATGGTGGGCCCGCCAGGATTCGAACCTGGGACCAATACATTATGAGTGTACTGCTCTAACCAGCTGAGCTACAGGCCCTTATTAATTTGATAATATTTACAATGCTTTTAAGTGCGATTCAAGTTAGGAAATTAAATTTCAATTTCAATTTCAATTTTATTGTTCTTTTTGTGAAATTCCAGTAAGTTCTTTTTTAAGTGAATTGACAGTATCTTTTCGCGAAATTGGATTCGCAATTTTTTTACTTAATTCTTTATTGCCTAAAATATTATAAATTTTTGAAATAAAATCATACACTTTATCCTTTTCTTCAAATTCCGTTGCTATCAACAATGTATCTAGGGCCATATAATATAATTTATTAATATAAAAAATTTTACTTCTTAAATATAAATATTCAGAATTTTTAAAAAAATCTGGACCAAGTTTAGAAAGCTCTAGTTGAGCTTCATTTATTTTTTTTGTTTTAATTAGTCTGTTTATTTTTTCTAATATTTCATTACTCATGATATAATTTTATTTTTAATATTTTCTTGCAATGTATATTTATAATTGTTCCACCAATTCACACATTCTTCCCTCTTTTTTTTGATCTGATCATTTTCCCATCCATTAATTATTGGTTTTGCTTCATTCCAAATATCAATTTTTATAAAGGGATTATTTGGGAATAATCTTTCATAATAATTATATGCATTTTCTACGATTGGAATGCATCCGCTTTCTAAAGCTTCGTAAACCCTGTAGGTTTCTGGATGAAAAAATCCATTTGGGCAAGGAATAAATTCTGTTGAAGATAGTACTTCGTTCATTTCAGGAGTAGAAATAATTTTTTGATCAAATTTTTGTGTTTTATGACAAAAGAAAGGTTCTATTTTTGAAAATTGAAATAACAAATCATGTCTACTTGATTTGTGTGGAGTTCCCGTAAAAGCCCATTTATATTTTCTATTTTCCTTATTTTTGTTTATAACGCCAGATTTATATCCTATAGGTATGCACTGAACATTTTTATTGCTAAAAAATTTATTAAAACAAAAACTTCTCCAAACAAAGCTACAATTCTTATAAACCTGCGATAAATCTCGGTTTCCAGTTTCGTCTCCTAAATGGAACAAAAAAATTTTAGAACAACTAAAATTTAGCTTCATATATAGGTTAGTTTTTTCTTCAATGCTGGAATCTATAACTATTAAGATATCTTCTTTTTTTAAATCATTTTCATTTTTTATAATCTCGTAATCAATTTCTTTTAAAATTTCATAGATCCATTTATCTGAATTTTTTTTATGATATTGCCCCCATCCATAATCTTCTTCCTGTTTTTTTCTAATTTTTTTATTTTGAGAATTTGGCTTAATTTGATTGTGGGTGTTCCAAAATAATTTAATCATTTAAGATTAAAATTTTATTTTTCTAAAAAGCTTTTTAAGTGCTTAGATCTACTCGGGTGTTTAAGTTTTCTAAGAGCTTTAGCTTCAATCTGTCTTATTCTCTCCCTGGTAACTGAAAATTGTAAACCAACTTCTTCTAAAGTGTGGTCTGTATTCATTCCAATTCCAAACCTCATTCTAAGAACTCTTTCTTCTCTAGGCGTTAATGTAGCTAAAATTTTAGTCGTAGATTCTCCTAAATTAGATCTTATTGAAGCTTCAAGCGGCTGTAATGCATTTTGATCTTCAATAAAATCTCCTAGACTACTATCTTCTTCGTCTCCAACAGGAGTTTCTAAAGACACCGGTTCTTTTGAAATTTTTAGAACTTTTCTAACTCTATCTAGAGGCATAGCTAATTTTTTTGCAAGTTCTTCTGGAGTAGCTTCTCTACCTCGTTCACTTAAAATTTGTCTTGATGTTCTAACAATTTTATTAATTGTTTCAATCATATGAACTGGTATTCTTATAGTTCTAGCTTGATCAGCTATTGATCTAGTAATAGCCTGTCTAATCCACCAGGTCGCATAAGTAGAAAACTTATATCCTCTTTGATATTCAAATTTATCAACGGCTTTCATTAAACCTATGTTTCCCTCTTGGATTAAATCTAAAAATTGCAAACCTCTATTTGTATATTTTTTTGCAATAGATATCACTAAACGCAAATTAGCCTCGACCATTTCTCTTTTTGCAACTCTAGATTCCTTTTCACCTTTTTGAACTTTACTTACTAATTTTTTAAACTCATAAATGGGCAGGCCAATTTTTTTACTTAATTCAATTAATCTTTCTTTTATTTCGGTATACTCTTTCTTTTTCTTTTTAAAAAAGTTTTTCCAGTTAGAATTTTCATTTAAAAAAGATTCAAATTTTGGATTTATTTCATTTCCTAAATAATATTTTAAAAATTCTTCCCTAGAAATTTTATTTTCCATTACCGAACGCAACAATACACCTTCGATTGAAGTTATATTTTTGCTTTCTTTGTAATGAAGTTCAAGCAAACTTTCTAGCACTGAGGCATTTAATTGAAGGGTTTTTACTCTTTTTACTATTTCTTCTTTTATTTTTTCATAATTTTTTTGTTTAGGTTTTGAAAATTCTTGTGCATTTAAAGCGTAATTTAATTTCTCATTTTGAGATTTAATCAATTTTCCATAATCTTTACACAATGAATTAACTGTAGAAATTATTTGAGGTTTAATTTCCTCCTCCATTGCAGCTAATGAAGGATTAAATTCATCTTGATTTTCTTCTTTTTCAACTTCATTTGAATTTTCAGATTTAGATTCTTTTTCTTTCTTTTTATCGTTTGATTTATTCTTTTTTAAATCAACTGTCTCTTCATCATTTTCTGATTCGATATAAGAAGAATCTATATCAATAATTTCTCTAACTAGAACCTCTCCACTTTCTAACTTTTCTTTCCATTCAAAAACTTTTTTCGCAGTAAGTGGACTTTCAAAAAGTCCCTTTATCATATAATCTTTGCCAGCCTCTATTCTTTTTGCAATTGCTATTTCTCCTTCCCGCGAAAGAAGTTCAACACCTCCCATTTCTCTTAGGTACATTCTTATTGGATCATCACTTTTTTCTCCTTCCTTGCTTTTTTCAGAAGAAGAATCTGAAGCTGATAAATCTTTCTTTTTAATTGCGCTATAATCTGATTTTTTTTCAACAAGACTAATTTTGTTATCAAAAATATGTAAAAAAGCTGATTCTACATTTTGTTGACTAAAGTGTCTTTTGCCAAGAGATTTTCCTAATTCTTCGTAAGTAATAAAACCACGATGAATCCCTTTGTCTAAAAGTCTTTTAAATGATTTCGTTATTAATCTTTCCACTCTTTTCGTCCTAATCTATAAATAGAGAACTCTTATATAATTATTAAATCGATAAAATCCACAGTTTATTTAACCGCTTTTTAATTGATTTCTAAGAGACAAAAGCTCCGTATAAAGGTTTTCATCAAGATTTATAGCAACTTTGCTCTCTAAAGACTCAATTTTTTTCTTAAGCTCAATTTTTTTTATTTCATCTACTATTTCATTAAACATTATAACAATTTCAGATTCGTTTTTGTTTTTATAAATAGCTTTAACTGAGGCATTAAGATTTATCAAATTTATAACATCTAAAAATTTTTCATCAAAATCTTCTATTTTTAATTTCTTTCTATCAAAAAATTTTTCGGACAAAAGATATTCCACTACTTGTTTTTTAAAATCATTCAATTTATTAGTCGAAAAAGATATTTCTGAAATTAATTCTATATTTTTTCTAAATGCATCAAGGTTATTCATAACTAAAAATAAAATTGAAAATTCTCTTAACTCCTTTTCTTCAAACTTATTTTTTTGATTGTACAAATCTTTGGTTTGCTGTAGTGGATTAATTTTTCTATTAAGAGAGAAAAAATTTCTTCGTTTAAAGTTTAAATTTGGAGTTAATTCATTAATTCTTTGAAGAAAATTATTAAGGAAATATTTTGCTACAGTTTTATCTTTTATTTCTTTGCAAAGTAATTTTATTTTTTTTTCAAATAATGAAAGTGACTGGGGGCTATTATTATCAATCTCGTTATAATAGTAATTCCAAATAAAATTATTAATTTCTAATTTATTTGAAGAAAATTTAACAAAAGATTCTTTTCCTTTTTTGTTTATATAAGCATCTGGATCTAAATTTTCTGGTAAAGTTAAAAAGTTAATGCTGACATCAGATTTTATCATTGGAAATAATCTTTCTGCTGCGCGAATTGCAGCTTTTTGTCCGCTTGAATCTCCATCTAAACAAATAATTGGGTTTTTAAAAAAACGCCAGATTAAATCTATTTGCCTTTCTGTCATTGCCGTTCCAAGATTAGCAACTACATTTTTGATTCCAAACTTATGTAAATTTACAACATCCATATAACCTTCGACTATATAAACTTCTCCTTTTTCATTAACATTTTTTTTTGCTTCATCAATGTTATAAAGATTATTACCTTTCTTATAAAATTCGGTCTCAGGTGAATTTATATATTTTGCAAAATTATTTTTTGATATAGCTCTACCTCCCAGCGCAAAAATAAAACCACTTAAATTTTTTACTGGAAAAATTATTCTATTTCTAAATCTATCAATATATATTTTTTTATTTTCATCAAAATAATAAATGCCGGCAGCATTAACATCTTTCTCATCAAATTCTTTTATTAATAACTCATAAAAATTATTTTTTAATGGTGAATAACCAATCTTAAAAAAATCAATCTCTTTGCTTCCTACTTTTCTTCCTGTTAAGTAGTTAAGTACTTGAATATTTTCTTTTGAATTTAATTCTTTATAACAAAAATCCACGTACTTTTGTAATATCGCCTTGTAAGAGTTCCATCTTTTTTCTTTTTCTTCGTCTTGCTTAGTAAATCTATGAGGTTCCATTCCTGCATTTGATGCTAGTTCTCTTACAGCTTCCCCAAATCTATAATTTTTTGTCTTCATTAAAAAATCAAAAATATTTCCATGTTCTCCCGAACTAAAACAATGATAAAAACCTTTTTCATCATTAACAGTAAAAGAAGGTGTTTTTTCATTAGAAAATGGTGATAAGCCAATGAATTCTTTCCCTCTTTTTTTTAATTTTACAAACTTTCCAACAACTTGGGAAACTTTTAATCTCAATTTAATTTCTTCTAGATATTCTTTTGGATATTTCATCAACTTAAAAGACCTTTGATTATTACATTAACTTTTGAAAAATCTATCGTATCTGAATATTCTTTCTTCAAAAATCCCATTATTTTACCCATGTCTTTTATGCTAGATGCACCTAACGATTCTATTGCCTGTTTGCATATTTTTTTTGTTTCATCTTCGTTCATTTGTTTAGGTAAAAAAGTTTCTATAATTTTAATTTCCTCTTTTTCTGCTTCGAGCAACTCTTGGCGCCCTCCCTTTTCATATAAATTAATGGAATCTTGTCTTTGTTTCTTCATTCTTCGCAAAACTTTTATAATATCCACATCCTTAATCTCTTCCTTTTTCCCACTAGTTCTATTTGCTATGTCGCTATCTTTAATAGCTGCCAGAATTAACCTAAAAGTAGAAATCGAACTTTTGTTTTTACTTTTTAGTGAAGAGTTAAACTGTTCGTTTATTTTTTCTCGTAATGACATGATTTATAAGGAGATCAATTTACTTTAATGAAAAGATTTCTTCAAAAGAAAAAAATTCCATTCTTGCGAGATAAAATTATTTTCATATGTTGCAGAAAATCCTGTTTTATAGTAAAAGCCTTTAACTCATGAGTTGTATTTGGTGGTAAAAACAAATTTAACCCATACGTCAAAAGATAATCTTAAAAAGATTAATCCCACAGGAATTTTAGTTTTAGAAGATGGCAGTTTTTTTATAGGCGATGGCTTTGGCTATGAGAGCACAATAACAGGAGAGGTTTGCTTTAATACTTCTATAACGGGTTATCAAGAAATAATATCTGACCCTTCTTATGCCGGACAAATTATTAATTTCACATTCCCACACATTGGAAATGTTGGAACAAATAAAGATGATCATGAATCAGATAAAATTTGGACTAGAGGAGTGATATTCAATTCTGAAATTTCTAATCCTTCGAACTATAGAGCTTTAAAGCATTTGGATAGTTGGTTAAAAAAAAATAAAATAGTAGGTATTACTGGCCTAGACACAAGAAGCTTAACAAACTTTATAAGAGACAAAGGGGCCCCAAAAGGAACTATTTCTTTTTCTAAAAAAGGAAAATTTAACATTAATAAATTAAAAAAATTATCTATTAGGTGGAGTGGTTTAAAAAATTTAGATTTAGCCGGACAAGTTACAACGAAAAAAAATTATAAGTGGAATGGCTTTAAAACTTGGAAAAAAGAATCAAGTTTTATTAAAAATAAAATTAATTCATTTAAGATTGTGGCCATTGATTATGGAATTAAAAAAAATATTCTAAGATACTTTTCTGACTTTAAATGCGAGGTTTATATTGTTTCCTGTAAAACAAGTGCAGAAAAAATTTTAAAAATGAAACCTGATGGTATTTTTTTATCTAATGGTCCTGGCGATCCGGCCGCCACAGGGAAATATGCAATTAAAACTATCAAAAATTTAATTAAAAAAAATATCCCTATTTTTGGAATTTGCCTTGGTCATCAAATACTTGCTTTGGCGCTAGGTGCGAAAACAAAAAAAATGAAACTTGGACACAGAGGTGCAAATCACCCGGTTAAAAATTTAATTAATAACAATGTAGAAATTACATCTCAAAATCATGGCTTCGAAATTGTTAAAGAAAGTTTATCAAGAAATATTGAGATTACTCATAAATCATTATTTGATAATTGTATAGAAGGAATCAGATTAAAAAATAAACCAGTTTTTTCTGTTCAATACCATCCTGAATCTAACCCGGGCCCACAAGATAGTGTCTATTTATTTAAAGAATTTATTAACTGTATGAAAGAAAATGCCAAAAAGAAAAGATATTAAAAAAATTTTAGTAATAGGCGCAGGTCCAATAATTATTGGTCAAGCTTGTGAGTTTGACTACTCTGGCACACAAGCGTGTAAAGCGTTGAAAGACGAAGGCTATAAAGTAGTTTTAATAAATTCAAATCCAGCAACTATAATGACGGATCCAGGAGTTGCAGATAAAACATACATTGAGCCAATCACAAAAGAAATTTTAGAAAAAATATTAATAAGAGAAAAACCTGACGCAATTTTACCAACCATGGGAGGTCAAACTGCATTAAATTTAGCAATGGAAGCTGAAAAAAATGGACTTCTAAAAAAATATAAAATTGAATTAATTGGAGCTAATTCTAAAGCAATTTCAAATGCAGAAGATAGAAAAAAATTTAGAAAAAATATGTCTGATATTGGTTTAGATCTTCCAAAGTCAGATATAGTTAATAACTTAAAAAAAGCAAAAAAATGTTTAAAAAAAATAGGATTACCACTAATCATTAGGCCGGCTTTTACACTTGGGGGTCTGGGAAGCGGAATTGCTAAAAATAAAAAAGAATTTTTTAAAATTATAAAAGAAGGCCTAGAAGCGTCACCTCTAAACCAAGTTTTAGTCGAAGAATGTCTAGAAGGTTGGAAAGAATTTGAAATGGAAGTTGTAAGAGATAAAAATGACAACTGCATCATTATTTGTTCAATAGAAAATATAGATCCCATGGGTGTTCATACGGGAGATTCTATTACAGTAGCTCCCGCATTAACTTTAACAGATAAAGAGTATCAAGTTATGAGAAATGCTTCGATAGCTTGTCTTAGAAAAATTGGAGTTGAAACTGGCGGGTCTAATGTTCAGTTTGCCATAAATCCAAAAAATGGAAGAATGGTAGTAATAGAAATGAATCCTAGAGTATCTAGATCGTCGGCGCTCGCATCTAAAGCTACTGGCTTCCCAATAGCGAAGGTCGCGACAAAACTAGCTATAGGTTACACGCTTGATGAATTAAAAAATGAAATTACAAAAGTAACTCCCGCATCCTTTGAACCAACAATAGATTATGTGGTTACTAAAGTTCCAAGATTTACTTTTGAAAAGTTTTCTACCACTCCAGCAATATTAGGAACTTCGATGAAATCAGTTGGAGAAGCTATGGCGATTGGAAGAAACTTCAAAGAATCTCTACAAAAAGCCCTGGTGTCTTTAGAAACTGGTTTTTCAGGATTGGACAGAATTTTTTCATTAAACAAAAAAGAAATTGAAAAAAAATTAAAGATTAATATTCCAAATAAAATTTTACTAATTGCTGAAGCTATACGAAAAAAAATTAAAATTAGTAAAATTTACAAATTGTCAAAAATAGATCCTTGGTTTTTAGAACAAATTAAAGAAATTGTAGATGCTGAAAATAATATCTTAAAAAAAGGCTTGCCTAAAAACTTTAATCAATTTAATCGAATAAAATCAATAGGATTTTCAGACAGAAAATTATCTGAATTATCTGGTTTGAAGGAAAAAATTGTTAGAAGAAAAAGACTGGCTTTAAATATTATGCCAGTATTCAAAAAAGTAGATACTTGTGCAGCTGAATTCAAATCTTTCACACCTTACATGTATTCAACATATCAAAGAAATTTAATGCTCAAAACAGAATGTGAAGCAAATCCATCATCTAATAAGAAAGTAATTATCTTAGGCGGCGGACCAAATAGAATCGGTCAAGGTATAGAATTTGATTACTGCTGTTGCCAAGCAAGCTTTTCTCTAAAAGAAGCTGGATATGAAACGATCATGATAAATTGCAATCCTGAAACCGTTTCTACCGATTATGACACTAGTGATAGATTATATTTTGAACCTTTAATTGAAGAATACGTTCATAACATAATTTTCAAAGAAAGATCTAAAGGTAGTTTACTAGGTATAATTACCCAATTTGGTGGACAGACTCCTATTAAATTAGCAAAATTTCTTTATGAAAATTCATTGCCTATTTTAGGTACGCAGTATTCTTCGATTGATCTTGCTGAAGATAGAGACAGGTTTAGAAAACTTTTGATTAAATTAAAATTAAAACAAGCAAATAGTGGAATTGCAAAATCCTATGGTGAAGCAATTAAAATTGCTAATAAAATTGGTTTACCTTTAGTTGTAAGACCATCTTATGTTTTGGGCGGCAGAGCAATGGAAATAGTTCATGAAAAGAATCAATTAAAAAACTTTGTAGAGGAAGCTTTTAAAGCTGCAGAAAATAATCCTATATTAATAGATAAATTTATTAATAACGCTATGGAAGTTGATGTTGATGCTATTTCAGATGGATATGAAGTATTTGTTGCTGGAATAATGCAACACATTGAAGAAGCTGGCATTCACTCTGGTGACTCTGCATGTTGCCTTCCTCCGATTTCTATTAAAGAAAAGTTAATAAACGAAATTAAAAACCAAACAAAAAAATTAGCGTTAGCTTTAAAAGTAAAAGGTTTTATGAACGTGCAGTATGCAATTAAAAATGATGAAATTTACATAATTGAAGTAAATCCGAGAGCAAGCAGAACTGTTCCATTTGTTTCTAAAGCTAAAGGAATTCCTTTAGCAAAAATTGCTTCAAGGGTAATGGCTGGTGAAAAATTGTCGAAATTTAGTTTAAAAAATAAAAACAAGAATATGTATGCTGTAAAAGAAGCCGTGTTTCCATTTAATAAATTTCCAAATGTTGACGTTTTGCTAGGACCAGAAATGAAATCCACTGGAGAAGTAATGGGATTTGATAAAGATTTTGGACTTGCATTTAGCAAAAGCCAAATAGCAGCTGGAAATTCACTACCTACAAAAGGTTTAGCATTTATTTCTTTAAAAGATAAACATAAAAATGAAGGGGTAAATTTAGCAAAAAAATTAGTAGAATTAAATTTTTCATTATGCGGAACTCCAGGCACAGCTAATGTAATAAATAAAAATGGCATCAAATGTAAAAAAGTAAACAAAGTGAGTGAAGGTTCACCTCATATTGTGGACGTTCTAAACGCAAAAAAAATTGCCTTGGTAATCAACACCGGTGGTGGAAAACGTGCTTCTAGAGTTCAAGATTCAACATCAATAAGGAGAGCGACATTAATTAATAAAGTTCCTTATTGCACGAATATGTCTACTGCTTATGCTTGCTTGGAAGGTATTAAATCTCTTAAATCAAAAAAAATTACCGTCACTTCTCTACAAGACATTAAATAAATAATATTAAAACTTTTTATTATAAGTAAACGATAATAAAGATGAATTTATAGTAATATTATCCTTGTAATTTAAAACTATTTTACTTTCCAATCAGTTTTAAAAGTAACATAATTTATTAGGAGAGATCTTCTTTCTTTTTTAATTTCCTTTTTTTCCATACCATGCCAAGCTTTCGGTCCGGTTGTAAAAAGATAACCATAATTATTTTTATATGGAACCGTCTTTACCATTTTCAATTTCTCATCATAAAAATCAGTTCCTAAATTTTCTGACTCATTAAATGGATTAACAAATAGCAATGATGACATTAATTTTTCTTTAATGTCACAATGTGGTTTTAACCAAAAACCCTTACGATCACATATAACTTCAACTCTAATGTATGAATTGGATAAATTTTTTTTAATTAATTCGCCAATATATTCGTAAGTTTCTTTTGATCTAAGCTCGTCAATTAAATTGGATAAACTAGGAAAATTTTTTGAATTGTTTGTCTCAACAAAACATCTAAATTTTATGGCTTTACCCCCGCTTGCTATACCCTCTCTAAATTTTCCTTCACCGCCATCAATAGCTCTCGTTCCATCATAATCAATATTCATTTTGCTTATATCCGCAATTTCAGTGTCACAAATTTCTTTTATAGATTCCTTGGTCAGCGGTTCATTCATTTCCCAATGTTCAAAAGGAGAGGTAAAATGTTTTGATCTTTTCTTTAAAGAATTTAAATATTCCATTATATTAATTTTTTATTTTATCTCTTATTAATTTTCCTATTCTTTCCGCTTCATTGTGTTTTTTGTATGTCCAAGTTTCAACTTTCTCTCCTAAATCTCTAGTAATACCTATTTGTTTGAATAGATCGAAAAATTTTTTAAATCTATAATTGTTTTTTTTTTCCTTCATGTGAGCAACAAATATAGGTTTGCCTGAGGTTGCGGCTTCTGAAATCATAGATGTTGAGTCGCATGTCACTATGACATAATTTGCAAGCGCATACGCAGATAGATAAGCTTGCTTATCTATCTTGTTAACGACATGGCCACATGAACCCATTTCCCTTGTTGCTAAATCAATAATTTCTTTGGGAGTTCGCATAGATGGAATTATAATTACTTTGTAGCCGTCAGAAACAAAAATAGATTTTATTTGATTAAATATATTAATTATTTGATTTGTATCAAAACTATAATATTTATTTGGCCCACCCAAGATCAATGCAACTATTTTATCACTTTTAATTTTATCGACCAAATATTGTCTGGCTTTATTTATTTCTAGTTCAGTTATGTAATGAATTGCACCTTTTGAACTGTAAATATTATCCCCTTTTAAATTGTCATGCTCTGGAGCTACTATTACATCAAAATTTTTAAAGTTTACTTTTGGGTTTTGAACGTGAATTGTAAATATTTTTGAATTCTTTCTCTTGAGAAAAATTGATGGAATTACACTTTTTCTACCACAAGAAATTATTAAATCTGGAGTTTCATTTTCAGTTATATAAATCTTATCTTTTAAAATTATTTGCGAAATAGGTGTAAATTTAGGTGGTATTAAATTCCATGGAAAACTTAATCTTACAATTTTATGGCTATATTCAACTTCTAAAGCCTTGGCCATTCCTTCAACTTGGCTGATCATTCCATGCATGCCTTCTGTTAAAAGTAGGGCTTTTAGTTTTCTCATATGTACTTATATATATTCCAAAATTTTATTTATCCACAGGATAATAAAATAGGTTTTATTTAAAATCATAAACCTTTATACATCCTCAATGGAAATATGCGTATTGAAGAAGATATTAAGCTTGATTATGCCGATGTCCTATTTCGGCCAAAACGCAGTACGCTTTCTAGTCGTAAAGACGTAGAACTAAAACGAATCTATAAATTTAAATACAGCAATCACCAATGGTCTGGGATTCCAATAATAGCTGCCAACATGGATGGTGTTGGAGAAATAGAAATTGCTAAGCATTTAACTAAATTTGAAATTATGACATGTTTAACAAAGCAGCATGATCTTAAAACAATTAAGCGCAATTCATCAATAAAAACTATTCACCCTTATCTAATTCTCAGCACAGGAACAAGTAATGAAGACTTCAAACGACTAAATGAAATAATGAAAGAATGTAGTTTTTTTGAATTTATATGCATAGATATTGCAAACGGATATTCTGATCATTTCAGTAAATTTGTTTCCTCAGTAAGAGAAAAATATCCTACCAAAACTATAATCGCTGGAAATGTAGTGACTGCAGATATGACTCAAGAATTAGTTATGAATGGAGCTGATATTGTAAAAGTTGGTATAGGTCCGGGTAGTGTTTGTACAACACGTATTCAAACTGGAGTTGGTTATCCTCAGTTAAGTGCGGTCATAGAATGCGCTGATGCCGCTCATGGGTTAGGTGCTCATATTATTGCTGACGGGGGTTGCACATGCCCAGGTGATGTAGCAAAAGCATTTGGTGGAGGTGGAGATTTTGTAATGTTGGGAGGTATGTTTGCCGGGCATGAAGAGGGTGGTGGAAAAAAAATTAAAAAAAATGGGTCTCAATTAATTGAATTTTATGGATCAAGTTCAGATACTGCGCTTACAAAACACTATGGAGGCCTTTCAGATTATAGAAGCAGCGAAGGGAAAAAAGTCCAATTAAAATATCGTGGAAAAATAAAAGATACCGTACAAAATATATTAGGAGGCTTAAGAAGTAGCTGCACTTATGTTGGGGCACCTTCTCTTAAGCAACTTAGCAAGTGCACAACTTTTGTAAGAGTTAACCAACAATTTAACGATACTTTTAAATAAGATAAAAAAGTTGAAAGCTTTAAATTAAATTAAAAATACCTATATGTGTCCTAAGTATGAAAAATAATTCAAAGAAACATACAAAAGTTTTAATTATAGGGTCTGGCCCTGCTGGCTATACTGCTGCTGTTTATGCTGCGAGGGCTATGCTAAAACCTATTCTTGTTCATGGTATGGAGCCTGGAGGGCAGTTAGCTACTACTACTGATGTTGAAAATTATCCAGGTTTTGCTGAAGTTGTCCAAGGACCTTGGTTAATGGAACAGATGAAAGATCAGGCAAAAGCTGTTGGAACGGAAATGATTCCAGATCATATTGCGTCAATAAATTTAAAATCTAAACCATTTGAAGCTGTTGGAGACGGCGGTCAAATATATACCGCTGATTCAATTATTATTTCAACTGGGGCTCAAGCTAGATGGCTTAATCTAGAATCTGAACAAAAGTTTAGAGGATTTGGAGTTTCTGCATGCGCTACCTGTGACGGTTTTTTCTTTAAAGATAAAACGGTTGCGGTTGTCGGAGGAGGAAATGCAGCTGTTGAGGAAGCGATGTTTTTAACTAAATTTGCTTCAAAAGTTAAATTAATACATAGAAGAGATTCTTTAAGAGCTGAAAAAATGCTTCAAAAAAAACTATTGAATAACAAAAAAATAGAAATTATTTGGGATAACATAGTTGAAGAAGTCATTGGAGATAATGAACCAAAAAATGTTAAAGGACTAAAAATTAAAAATGTAAAAACAAATAAAGTAGAAGAATTAAAAATAGATGGTCTCTTTATTGCTATTGGTCATGACCCAGCTACAAAATTATTCAAAGATCAATTAGATATGGATAAAGAAGGATATTTAATAACAAAACCAGATTCTACTCAAACAAATGTTTCTGGCGTTTTTGCAGCAGGAGATGTTAAAGATAAAGTATTCAGACAAGCAGTGACTGCTGCTGGAATGGGTTGTATGGCTGCACTTGAAGCAGAAAAATTTTTATCTCACTAAC
>Ga0208764_10000185_pt1 | contig 36399 bp, 11 predicted proteins | sample ETNtaG_18_FD_185762 | JGI IMG/M metagenome (GOLD analysis project Ga0208764, IMG submission 185762) | Marine microbial and viral communities from oxygen minimum zone, Eastern Pacific Ocean - ETNP201302SV91 (SPAdes) (version 2) | ecosystem: Environmental > Aquatic > Marine > Oceanic ... | reverse complement strand
TATCTTGTTAGCAGCATTTTCAACCCTTCTAATTACTCGGTCACCAACGTTAAACTTATAATTGGATGTGCCGTCTTGGGCATTCTGTCCAGAATCAAGAATAACACGTTGATCATAGTTGAAATTGAGACCTCTTGTTACATTACTAAACTTCTCTCTTGATTTGGAAGAGTATGAAACTGTCTCATTGTTAATTATTAACTTACCTGAACCTGGATATGCACTTGTATCATCAACATATATCGATGTATCGCTTGTAGTAAGTGACTTAAGTAGTCCAGTCAGATAGAATGCTGTAGAGTTAAGTGACTGTCTAGCAGCCGTCTTTCTCTTAAGGTTGACTAACTTAGTAAAGATAATGTTAGGAGCAGATGTATAACCTCTACCCTCTTCAATAACATTAATTCCAGTAATAGATCCTTGACTAATGGTTGCTTCTGCTCTAGCACCGATACCGCCACCACCAGTAATTAAAATGTATGGAGCTTCTTGATAGAATTCACCAGCATTTACAACAGAAACACCTGTAACTCTACCTGTAATATCAATCTTTGCAGCACCTTTAGCGTTTTGTCCACCACCACCTTCAACAATTAGAGTAGGAGGAGTAGCAAAACTTCTACCTGGATTCAGTAGTGCAAGACCTGTAACAGTCTGGACGGTAGGAGTTGCAGTAGCACCAGTACCTCCACCACCTAAAATCTTCGCTTCTGCTGTACCAAAGTAACCATCACCAAATTTATCCATCTTGATGTATGAAACCTTACCAGCATCAGCACCTTCTCCTAATACAACTTCACCTTCTGCACCACCAGGGAATTCAGTAGGAACAGTTCCTAAAGTATCACCTTCAAACGTAGGTACTCCTCTGTACTGAGGACCAATGACATAAGGATAAACAGGGTTGCCTGAACCATCCTCTGCCATAAAGTATGCATATGTGCCATTTGGATACTCAGGAGTTACACCAAACTTACCATTAAACTTGTCAAGAGTTGAATTAGAAACTGCTGCATCCCAGATATAGTCTTGAGTTAGGTCACCCATTACATAACCATCTTGGACTAATCTGAATCCCATATCAGATGTTGAATATGAGAATGTATAGAGTAGTCTAGGTGCGTCTGTTCTGGGAGTAAACGTTAAAGTTCTGGAGGTTGCAGCATTAAATCCTGAAATATATTCTGTGTATGTCTTAACAACACCTTCTAACTTATATACAACACCATCTTGATGTAGGATTGATACATCACCATTAGGTGTACCAGATGCTTGCCAACCATTTTCTTGTGTGCTTAACAACAGGAAGTTACTATCATTAGTAGAATGATCCTGATTGAAAACATATGTCTTACCTCTAAAGAGGTTAATGAATTCTACTTCACTACCACCGACATAGAATTTACCACTAACTACGGTAATAGTTTGTGTTACTGTGGATGCTGTAACAACAGCAGGTCTAGTACCATCGATCTCAACACCTGTCTTTAATCGATACCCTGATACCTCTCTAGCAACTGTGCCATCAGCCTTATATCCATAAGGACCATAGATCGGATAACCATCAAATGACATACCCAAGATCTTAGAGTGTCCATTAGCATGTCTTGAATAATCAGGTGGTGATCCTGCTGTGAAATCAGTAATATAATAGTCGTTTAATCTTGCAGTAGTGTCTGGAGTACTATCAAATGTTATATAACCTTCATCAGCGACATGTCCAGACATGTGTCGGTGATATTTACAATAATAATAGATGCGATTTGTCTCATCACTATTCATTAAGAAGAGTGGAGCAAACTCATTTTCATAGTCAGTTGCCCAACCATTACTAGAACCACTTGTATTTGTGTATAATGCACCACCATTCAGTAGACCATCTTGTGTGGTACTGAATTGCATTGGATGTCCATTAGTATGAGTAGCAGTAATACCGTTACTTGCATCAGACTGATTCCAAATAATCAAATAATTTGCTTGGACTTTAATATCCTCTGGAGCAAAATACCATCCGTTTACATCGAATGGTCCAAATTCAGCAGCATCTGGGCCAAAATTGATATAGAAAATACCGTTAGGTAGTGTAGTAGGGTCATTGTTAATGACCATTTGGAAACCGTTAGCACCTAATAAAGCATCATTGTTAGCAAATGTACCAGTTACCTGTCTGATATAGATCCTCTGGACTATCCCAGCTCCATTTCTGACAACCTTTGCAACTGTACCTATTGCATTACCACCAACCTGCTCAACTGTCCTACCAACTTCAACTGCACCTAATGTCTCATTGACACTACCTACAGGAATCATTATATTATCAAATTCTACTTTAATATTCCAAGTGAATACTCTCTGGAAACCATTTTCTAATGGTCCATTTCTCAGTGCTAGATGATTAATTAGTTTACTAGACTGATATTGATATACATTACTATCAACTACACCATCATAGATATCATTAGTTTTAATGAAACTAGATTTTACTGTGTCAAGACTGAATCCTACAGGGACATCAGCATGACCTACTCCCCATTCAGGGGTATGGAGTTGTACTCCATTTGCCATAAGACCTAATACCTTATTCTTCTGGTCTGGTCTTGGTTCCTCAGCAGGTACGTCTTTACCGCCTCGGTATACAAATGCTTGATTAAAATTCCTATCAACTAGAGGTCCACCACCTGGTGCTCTTTCTCCAGCTACGTCAGCAGGTTTTGGATGATTGTCAGAAACAATTGTTAGTCTATCTGTTGATCCTGAGAATGTACCTTCTGTTGTGCTATTAGGATTCTTTTGCCAAATTCTCTTAATGTCAAATGATGAAATGACATTAGGAGTATCGGATAATGGTAAAATATTAAGTCTTAATGGATCATACCCTCTACCAGAAGCTAAAACCCGTACATGAACAATCCTACCCGATTCGTCGTCGATGATAGGATAGAGTAATGATTCTTCGGTTGGAGTGCCACAGCCAGTAATAGTAAGTCTTGGTGGATCAGCAGAAGTATACTCCTTACCTCCTTCCAAAACTTCGACTGCCCTTACACCAAATACTTCATTAAAGATTGGTTTGATGGAAGCACCAGAACCCGGTATAGTCCTCGCCATTTATTAAGTTACTACGTTGATTGAGCCGTTCATCAATGCATGTAGTGTGCATTGGTAATATAGAGTTGTTGGAGCATCCATTGGGACAGTCCAGTAAAGGGTTGTAATACCACTACCACTTTGTCCAGTAGTATATGGAGTGCCAGCCAAACCTTGTGTGCTTTGAATTCTGAAAGGATGTCCTGCACCCTGTACTGAGTTATCGAAAGCATAAGTCTGTCCCCTTTGCACGTATAATGTTGGATCATTTACATTCCCTGTGAATCCAGGTCCAGCAAATGTGTAATGGTCTGCACCATCAGCATTCAATTCCCACCATGTAATTGGACTACGAGTTGGTACCCATTTAGTGCCGTTATAGAATAGTGAGTCACCCTGTGTTAAACCAGAAACATCAGTGTCTGTCAGAGCAGCAAACGTTGTGGTTAAAGTTCCAGAGAAGTTGACCGTTACGGTATCACCAACAACAGCAGTTGTGATGTTTGTGCCACCAGCAATCGTTAACGTATCAGACTGAGTATTAGCAGTAGTTGATCCTGTATCACCAGCCACTGATGCCCAGAGGTTAAGTGAGGAAATACCTGAATCATCATCAGCAGGTGCCCATTTACTTCCACTAGTACTCCACTTAAGGACTTGATTATTTGTAGGAGCAGCAGTTGTAGTATCAACGTCAACTAGATCATTAACACCTGAATACTGTGTCAACAACTTTGCTCTAGTATCACCAACTCCACCAGCAGTGATATTAATATTTACATATGGATTATCGTCACCATCAACTGTAAAGAAGTATCCAGTGTAAGTTGCAGCAGCAGGTGCAGCACCTAAGTTAGCATACTCATTCTTATATTTTACTTTCGTCGGTAAATCAATTACTCCGTCTGCACCAGTAAATGTATTTGTTACACCACCAACACCTAAAGTTAAGTTACCTGTGCCATTTGGAGCAATGTTAATGTTTCCATTACTTGCAGAAACAATACTATTGCCGTTAACATCCAAACCAGCAGTGAGGTTAGTGTAGTCAGAAGGTAAGAAGGTTGATCCATTATATCGCAATACCTGTCCTACAGCAGCATTGGTAACACTCACTGATAGTGTAGTGCCGTTACCAATACCTGTATAGATTTCGTTAAAATTGTCGTTAATCTTATCACCACCGACTCGAAGGGTATCACCCGTATTATCGTTAGCGGCAGATCCTAGACCTAGCGTTTGTTTAGCCATTTACCTTACAATTTTTAGTTATTTATGGAAGTATCTCAGGGTCAATTACTTCTTCACCATATTGACTTAGATCTGGTGCAGTCCAGTCGTCAGGTACGGAAGTATCAACTGATATGCCAGGGTTACTATATCCTGATCCTTGTGCGGAAATTACACATTCACCAACACCAATTAATGCCTTGATTTGTGCGTCAAATCCAGAGATCGAGTCAACCCTTACAGTCGGTCTAGTTGTGTAACCAGATCCAACAGCAGTGACTTGGACTGTATCAATGGTGCCGCTTGTGACTGTTGCTGCGCCAACTGCGTCCTTACCAAAGACTGATCCGAGATAGTCAAAGGTGATTAAGGAGTTAGAAGATTCAATAACAGCGACCTCTCTGTCTGAAGTCTCACCTTGGATGTCAATAAAGTCGCCTGGCTCGATTGGTGGGACAACTTCAGCAGCGTCAACGTCTGCTTCACTACCCACGTAGGAGAATGCAACGAATGTAGATCCAACACGAGGTATTTCAGAGAAGATTATTCGTGAACCAACAATCTCAAATCCGATTCCAGGTTCCTGTATGACACCGTTGAGTGAGCATATGATGTTGTTTTCTGGACGTATAACCGTAGACTGGACACCTTCTGTCAGTGTCAAGGAGTAGAATACTCCGTTACGCTTAAGGTTGAATGATTGTCTCAAGGAGTCGAAGTCGAATGAGATATCATCCAACTGCCTCAACTTACCAACATAGAATCCTGTAAATGCAGACCCTAGCGTAGGTGCCTCTGTGAATTGTATTGTGTCTGAGAATGCTGTGTATGCGTTAGATGCGCCTGGAGGTTGTAGAATACCATTAACAAATATGAGCATATGACCTTCAGGATCAGGTAAGTATGCTGTACCATTATTCTGCGTGAGTTTAAATTGTGTCTGGACACCATCGAATCCTCTGAAGGATCTCTTCACGCGAGCCTTAATATCTTGCTTGCTAACTACAACTGCCTCATATGCGTTAAGTGACTTGATTGCGTCCTTAGTATCGAAGGTACCTACGATATCACTCATGTAGATTCGCTTGTTAACACCAACTGTCTCAATGTCTTGGACAAGAGCAGCACCGGCTCCAGCAGTAACAACCTTAGTTGTGATGCTTGCGTAACCCACTGGGAAGGACTCACCTGCGCCGTAATCACCTACGATGTCACCATTGGTCATCGTGCCTAATACAGGGGCAATATAGAGGAAGTTGTTGCCTAGATCAACAGATGTGATGATCGCATAATTTGATGTATCTTGGACACCCGATACAACCTTGTAAAGTCTGTTACCGACGGTGAAGTTGTTAAGACCTGTTAGGACGCTAATACCGATTCTTGTGTATCCGTTTGATACAATTCTGTTACCGATAGCAACATCTAAACCACCAAACTTAGAAACTTCTAGGAATTGTCTGGAGTTTTCTGCGTAAACAACAGCAGTCTTCTCGAATGTGCCTATTAGTGTCTCAGTGTCAACAACCAACTTACCACCAGTGTTTGTAAGGACAGCAGCTTCAGCAGTGACGTTTGCGTTAACATCAGCAGTTGCACCTGACTTATATCCCTCAAATCCGATTGAAACATCGAAGGCACCCTTCTTATCGATGAAGTGCATTCTAGTTTCAAGAGCATTGATTTGACATGTGGTTGAGTTTGTAGCACCCACGATAGTGTCTAGGACTGCGAATGTACCAGCAGTAATCTTAACGTCAAGATACTTGAAGTTTGCATCCTCGAATGATCCGTAAACAATACCTGTGATAGCAGAGTTACCTTGCTTCTGGATTGCCTCATTCATTGTGAATGGACCATCTGTGATAGTGCCGTCGATTCTAAATCTTGTGTATATCTGGACTAACTCTGCTTCGTTAGCAGTGATGTTTTCAACTTCTGCGTATGCACCTGAAGTAGCACCAAAGAAGTTATCAGCGTTATTAATACCACCACCGAGAGGAATTGGAATATTTCTCGTGCCGTATGTCTTAGCAGGTGTGGCAATTGCACTGTAGTTAGTAACATCGGTGTAGTGAGCGTTGTTCTTAAGCTGCTGCCTAACCATGTTAATGAGATATCTTACCACTCTCTGTATAGCGAGAGGATCGTAATCCTTAGCGAGAGTGCTATTTGTGTATGCTGTGAATGTTGCACCAGGAGAAGGTGATGCTAGATTTTGCTCTAGTGCACCCTGCATCTGTGTTTCTACTGTATCAAGAATGTAGTTCTTGATGTTGAAGTCATTGTCAGCATAGAATGTTGTGCCGTATGCAGAGACGTATGGGTCAAGTGCAGACTTAGTTAGTTTTGCACCCCAGACGTATATGCCACTTGTAGAATCTCCAGTGTAATTAGTTGATCCAGCAGTGTTTCTAATAATGATTTGATTGGTTAGAGTAGAGAAACCATAAGAGAGTGTTATCTGAATGTATGCTCTAATCCATCCACCACCAACAGGTACTGATCCGTATGCGTTAGCAGTGATACCTTGTTGTGGAGTGAATACGCTACCAAATGAAGCGTTAGTTAAGTCAAGATCGAAGAATGCATTTTGCTCTGCTGATGTACCATCATCCAGAATCATTGCGAATCTGATCTTATCGTATTCTGCCTTCTTAATGAATGCAGAGAATGTGAATGTCTGATCTGATGTTGTAGCACCTTCATCAAACTTGTTATTACCGTCATCCCACTTGATAGAAGAATCATCAAATGTGTCGTATGCAGTAAGACTATAATTTCTTGTTATTGTATGCTCACCCGTGCTGCTATCAACTACAAGCTTCTCAGCAAGTATTTGATCATCTGGGTCAGTAGTTACGTTACCACTAATGGTGCAAGCATTTGCAGTCCAGTTAGCAGTGTAGTCTTCAGGGTTAGTGAAGAGGTTAATACCTGCGACCTGATCAGCAATACCTGTTGTTATGATCCTAGTGGTAGCAAGGGATTGGACGTTAGATACAGTTGTGTAGTAATCGTAGATAGGTCCAACAGTAACAACTGTAGCAGTTGTACCAAGAGCACCAGTTATATCATCTACTGCTGCCCAAACTTGTCCTGTTGTAGATCCAATGACGAGTGTGTTGCTATCGAGGATGTATTCCTTGACAGTCGCATATCCACCACCAGATGAAGTTACAGTTTCACCAACTACAAATTCACCGATTACGTTAGTAAGAATGATGTTTCTAGCAGTGTCATATTTCTCTGTATCTGTAATCGCAAGGTCATGTATTACGTCATTAACTGTTGTCTCTAGGAATGTATTGATATCTGTTGACCATGCACCTGATCCCCACTGACTGTTAACTAGGTTCTCTAATTCTTGGTCATAGTAATTCTTATTGTTAAGGATCATTCTAGCAGAAGATCTACCAGCATCACCTGATGGAGTCAAAGTATCAATAATAATGTCCAACAGATTCTCAAATGCGTAGACTGCATTTGTGCAATCATCGCTGAGATAAGCAGTATCACCCTGAGAGTCAGTGATTGTAGTATCTCTATATGCGGTCTTAGTTGTCCACATAGCAGGATACTGGTCACCAGTTAGGTTTGCTATGCCTTGGTTATAAAGGTTGTTGATTATTGCAAGTTTACCAAGTTTCTTAACTTGCTTGAATGCGTGGATGGTTGAAAGTAGTTGATCTTCAACTTGCTTGATACCACCAGAGACTGCGATATAATTTTCAGTTGCAGCAATTGTATTGCTGTTACCACCAGTCTGTAAGTCACTGATAACACTATCAAGTAACAATCCAATATCTTTCTTACATGTATCTCTACCAGTAGCACCTGATGGGTACTGGAAGGATTGATAAAGAATGTTGTTTAGAGTGTATGAGAAGTCAGCGTCTAATATACCAACTGCTTCTTCAGCGATGTAATCTTTGTTAAAGTGTAGAAGATCACCTGCATCTCTATATCTGTCTCCATTAGGAGCAAGTGTCTCATTCGCTAATTCTGTTAGAGAATCAATTGCGTCCTTAACGTTAACACAATCGCCAGGAGCAACTACAGCGTTAGCAGTCGCAGAAACGAATGTGTGTGGAGATAAGTTAGTAGATGCTACACCACCATTTGCTGACAACATATTAAATGTAATAGTTGTAGAAGTCTTAGCAGTGATTGTAAGTCTCTTGCCTGATCCTGCGTAGTCAGTTGCACGAGGATAGGTCTTAGTCTGACCACCAGAAACAGCACCAACGTTAGCTGAAACGGTTGTTCCACTTACAGCAGTGATCGTCATAGTTGCTCCATAAGCAGGATCTCCTGCTCTAGGATAGGTATGCTGTGTTGCGTGACTGTCAGCGTCACAAGTGAATGTTAGTGAATTAGTAGCAATCGTGAATGTATCACTGGTTGTGTATGAGTGAGATCCGATTGTTAATTCTATAATACCTGTTGCATGATTATAAGTTGCAGCAGTTACAGTCTTCTGAGTAGATCCGAAGGTAAGAGCATTAGTTGCTGTGCCAACGAATGTGTGAGTAGCAGATCCATATGTGCAACTCCATGATAAGGAGTTATCTGCTATTGTAACCTTTCTTCCAAGATCAAGTGTATGACTACCGATAGTCAGTGTCATCTCACCTGTTGCTGGATCGTATGTACCAGCAGATGGAGTGAATTGGACGTTAGCAGTATCGTTAGTAATACCCCAGTCACCAATAATAACTGAATCAGTATTGGTATCGTCTAGGTCACCTGAGACTGCTTGCTTGGCATAAAGTCCAAGTCTGTTATGAGCATATAGAGATTGAAGTAACTGCAATCTAACATGCTGAATTTCGTCATTGTTACCAAGGTAATTCTTAACTGCAATTAGTGTATTGTAGTTACCACCAACTTCGATGTCATTTGCTACACCGTCTAGGATGATTCCAAGGTCAGTCTTACAACGTAAGGTACCAGCACCACTAGCATCAGCGTTTCTAGGCATTCCTAGTACCAACTCTGGATAACGAGTAAGCATGTCAGCAGAAGCCTTATCAACGATAGGACCACGGTTGAGGCGAATTAGGTTAGCAGCATCTCTGAATCTATCTCTAGTTGTTTCGTCAACTCTTCTTGTATAAGCAAGTTTGTTACCTGTATTAACATCGTCAATAGTAAATGGTATTTGTAGATATGCGTCAGCGGTTGCACCAACATATTCATGTGCAGGAGTTAGTTTTGTAATTGTTGCTAGATGGTCTACAGCAACTGCTTGATTTGCTTCATCCAGAGTATCAATAAGAATTGAAAGTAAGTTATCAAGACTAGATTGTACGTCTATGCAATCACTGTTGTTATATCCGATGATCTTAATGCAGTCGGCTATAGCAGAGACGAATGAATGAGTGCCTAACCATTGCTTAACAGCACCACCCTTAGCACTTACGAATGTATGTGTAGAGTCTGGAGTGTAAGAAACAGCGTTAGAAGAAGCACTTACGAATGTATGAGCATACTCACCACCAGCGTGGATGACTGCTCTCTTAATGCCACCTGCTACAGCAGAGACAAATGCGTGAGTAGAATAGTTTGTAGAATCACCAACGTTAACATCGAATGTGTTAGTTGTCTTATTGGAGATTGTTAACCACTTACCACTGATAGGATCACTTGATCTTGGGTATGTGTGGTTAGTAGCGTTACCATCCTTAGCACAAGTGAATGTTAATGAATTATCTGCAATCTTAATGCGCTCACCGTTAAGGAATCCATGACCATTAGATGTAATAGTCATTACACCTGTTGATGGTGTATAGGTTGCTCCAGTAGCAGTATATGTGTTATTAGCGTTCTGGAATGTGTGAGCAGTTGTGTTGGAAGAAGTACCAACGTTTAAAGTAATTGTTGATGACGTTACAGCAGTGATCGTTACTGCATCATCGTATGCTGGATCGTCAGCAGATGCACCACCTTGACCGTTTGCACGTGGATATGTGTGAGTAGTAGAAGAGTTTTGAGCACACTTGAATACGAAAGAGTTGTTTGCAAGTCTAACCTTCTGAGTAGTAGTGAAACTATGCTCACCGATTGTTGCAACTAGAAGTCCTGTAGCAGGATCGTAAGTAGCAGCAGAAACGTCAAATCCAATAGCAGGGGATTTACCAACGTTAACTGTGATTACACCATTCTGCTTTCTAATACCATCAGTGGCAGCAGAAACGAATGTGTGAGTTGTAGCGTCTGGAGAGATTCCAACGTTAACATCAAATGTGTTTGTTGCTACGTTAGAAACCTTTAACCACTTACCATAGTAAGGATCGGTCTTTCTAGGATATGAATGATCTGTTGTATTACCATCACGAGCACATCTCATTGTTAGAGATCCTTCAACGATCTGAATATAATCGTTATTGGAGAATCCATGAGAGGCAGATGTGATTGTCATAGCACCTGTACCAGGTGTATATGCTGCTCCAGTAGCAGTCTTAGAAGTATAACCAACTTCGTCTACACGAATAGACTTACTACCGCCAAATGGGTCTGTGGAGCGAGGATAAGTCTTATTGCCAGATCCCATTGTGCAACTGAATGTCAATGAATCATTAGCAATTACAATGTTTGATCCAACCTGTATGCCATGCTGACCAATAGTCAGTGTCATATCACCTGTTACTGCATTGTAAGTAGCAGCAGATGGAGTAAATTGTGCGTTTGTACCAGCAGCACCAACGTTAACTGTAATCTGACCATTCTGCTTCTTCATTCCACCAGTAACAGCGGATTGGAAGTTGTGTGCAGATAACTCAGTAGTTACACCAATTTGGACATCAAATGTGGTTACAGTTACATTACTGATTGTCAACCACTTACCACTTGCAGGGTCTGTTGCTCTTGGATATGCATGGTTAGTAGCATTACTATCCTTAGCACAACTGAAAGTTAATGCACTGTCGTCAAACTTGACCTTCTCACCAGCAGTAAATCCATGAGAATCTAAAGTGATTGTTAAGACACCAGTTGTAGGAAGGTATGCTGCAAAACTTGGAGTGTGTGATGTTGAACCAATAGCAGTAACCGCAAGCTTCTTACCAGAGGACTTAGTGTCATGGAATGTGCGAGGGTATGTCTTCTGAGACTGGTTGCTATCCATTGCACATGTAAATGTCAATGAATTATCGTCTATCTCTACAAAATCACTTGTAGAAAGACTATGAGTACCAATGTCTAGTACCAAAGCACCTGTTGATGCTGTATAGGTAGCAGCAGTTGGAGTATAAGGAATATAATTATCGTCTTGAGTCGAAATACCAACATTAACTGTGAATGTATTAGTAGTATACTTCTCAACTGGTAATACTTTATTGTATACAGTAGAGGTTAATGCAGGATAGGTATGATCTGTTAGATATTCGTCTAAAGCACACTTGAATTTCAGTGCATCCTTATCAATAGATACGAATGATCCTTGTTTGTGAATACCATTAGTCTTAGCAGACTTCCAAGTATGTGAATGTGCTCCACCAGCCATGATGACTGCTCTACTTACACAACCAGAGATAGCACTTACAAATGCGTGAGTGGAAGTATTAGAAGATACGCTTACATTAACATCAAATGTATTTGTAGCAACGTTAGAGATCTTCAACCACTTACCAGAAGCAGGGTCTCTAGTTTGTATGCCACCTGCTGTAGCAGATACCCATACATGGGTAGAAGTGTTAGAAGAAGGAGTAATGTCTAATATCTGGACATCAAACGTTGTTGAAGCTACGTTTTCTACCTTAATCCACTTAGCACTGATAGGATCAGATGGTCTTGGATAAGTCTTATTAACTGTATTGCCGTCCATTGCACATGTGAATGTCAATGAGTTGTCAGCAATTTTAATCTCATCACCATTTGCTAGGTTATGAGCAGCAGTTGTGGTAATGCTTAATATACCTGTCGATGGGTTGTATGCAGTACCAGTTGTTGCTGTGAATGTTGCACCAGCAGCACGAGGATATGTATGGTTAGTTGCGTTGCTATCCTGAGCACAAGTGAATGTTAGTCCACTGTCAGCAATCTTAATCCACTCACCATTAGCAAATCCATGACCAGCAATGGTTAGTGTTAAAACACCAGTTGCAGGGACGTATGCCGCTGTAGATGGTGTGTATGTATTATTAGCATTCTTAAATGTGTGAGCATAAACTCCACCTGCCCTAACTGCACCAGCAGTAGAAGATACGAATGTATGAGCAGCAGTGTTAGAGGATATACCAACATTAACTGTAATTACACCTGTCTGCTTCTTGATTCCGTTAGAAGTTGCAGATACCCATGTATGAGTACCAGTGTAAGTAGATGGTCCTGTGTTAACTTCAAATGTGTTTGTTGCTACGTTAGTAACAGGTACCCACTGTGAAGCAATAGGATCAGTTAAACGAGGATATGTATGGTTGCCACCAGCAAGAGCACAACTAAAGGTTAATGAGTCAGCATCAAACTTGACCATATCTCTAGCTCTCTTGATTCCATTAGATGCCCAAGAGATAAAGGTATGAGCAGAAAGATCAGGAGACTTATTAACGTCAACTGTGAATGAATTAGCATCAACCAAAGTAATTGGTAACCACTTCTCAGATACAGGATCAGATGAGCGAGGATATGTGTGGAATGATCCGTCACTATCCTTAGCACATGTCATAGTTAATGCATTTGCTTGAATTTGGATCCTGTCACCGTTAGCAAATCCATGACTTGCAAGAGTAATCGTTAACAGTCCAGTAGCAGGTGCATATGAAGCAAGAGTTGGAGTATGTGATGTAGCACCAGTCAATCCATGACTTGCAGAAGTAATTGAAAGGACACCTGTTGATGGGTTGTATGTTGTGCCAGAAGCAGCAGTTAGGTTTGCAGTACCAACACCTGTGATTGCAATCGGTGAATCGTAAGATCTGTCTTTCTTCTGTGAAACTCCACCTGATGTAGCAGATACAAATACGTGAGTAGATGTATTGGATGATGGAGCAGAGTCTAATACTTGTATATCAAATGTGTTTGTGGTTACACCAGAAACCTGTATCCATCTACCGCTAATTGGGTCAGTAGCTCTTGGATAAGCATGGTTAGTAAGTTGACTATCAGCATCACACTTGAATGTCAAAGCACCATCTGCTAGTTTAACCCACTCACCATCTAGCATACCGTGGTTAGCAACAGTAATTGTAATTACACCTGTTGCAGGGACATAAGCAGCAGTAGTTGGAGTATGAGTTATAATATCTGTTCTTGGATAAGATCCGTTTGCAACGCCAGATCCAGGGTTACAAGAGAATGTTAATGATCCATCAGCTAACTTAATACTATCACCAACTAAGAAGTTGTGGGTACCAAGAGTGATATCCATAACACCTGTAGCAGGTGTATAAGCAGCAGTAGAAACATCGTGAGTGATGAGAGGTGCTTTACCTACATCAAGGACAATTGTAGTATCTTTCTTAACAAGACTGTTTGCATTCCATCTCAAGTAAGTATGAGTTGAAGTGTCAGGAGACTTACCAACGTTAATTGTAAGGGTGTTAGCAGTAACAGCAGAAACAGTTAACCAAGTATTAGCAACTGTGCTAGATGCTAAAGGATATGAATGATCACTAGCGTGATTATCCTTGGCACAACTGAAACTTACAGCACCTTCTTCAAGTTTAACTTGATCGTTAACGGCAATGGTATGACCAATGATGGTAACAACCATCTCACCAGTTACAGGTGTATATGTTGCTCCAGTTGGAGTATATGGTGTACCTTCATGCTTGATAGGAATCGCTTCATCATATACATTGTCAGTTGATCTTGGGTAGGACTTGATAGAGTTGTTATCGTCCATCGCACAAGTAAAGTTGAGCGAATTGTTTGCCAACTTAATAGTCTGTCCAGCAGAGAAGTTATGGTCACCAATTGTTAGTGCCATTAAACCAGTCGCTGCATCATATGTTGAGGCAGTTGGCTTGTATCCTACCAACGGTGCTTTATCAACGAATATTTCAAAAGTATTTGTTTGTACTTCACCAACTTCTAACCACTTACCACTTGCAGGGTCATCTGCTCTAGGATAAGAGTGGTCGCTTCTGTTACCATCCATATCACAACTAAATGTGATTGAATTGTCTTCTAACTTAACTTTATCGCCAGGATTCAGACCGTGACTGTTGCTAGTAACAACCATGATACCAGTGTTAGCATCATAAGTCGCTCCAGTTGCTGTTATAGCAATGTTAGTAGTTAAACCATGTGAAGACTTGGTTAATGTCATCTCACCAGTTACAGCGTCATAAACTGCTGCTGTAGGTGTGATAGTTGAAGGTGAGGCGTTTGTGGAGTCAGTGATAGAAGAATCAGTTACCTGAGTCAATCCATGATCTCCGAGTATTTGTATTCTCTGGTTAGTAATTACTTGTTGTGCCAACTTGGACAACTCTTCATGTGTCCAGATTGTCTCTTCAATTTCAGTTTCAATATGATTAACAGTAATAGGAGTTACAGTCCTGTCAACATAAAGGGCAGCAGCATCATAGAGATAACTGTTACTACCATTCCTCATGTCACTAATCAAAGCATCGAGGATGTCATTAACATCATCTGAGCAGTTAACAGATCCAGTAAGGACACTGAATGGTGCATATGGTGATTGATGCTCTAAACGCCATACAACTTCCTTAGCAAGTAAGTCCTTGTTCTTAAAGATGAGATCAGCAGCATCGAGATATCTTTGTGTATTCAGACTATGTGTGGAAAGATTGCCAGTTGACTTCCTCTTAGTAGCAATAATAGCGTCATTATTGAAGTCATCTCCATCTATCCAAGTTCCAGTACCAGACCAGTCCTCAACATAAGTTGCTGTGTCAGCACCATCACAATGAAGTAGTAGTTTTGTATTAGCGTCTCCTTGGAATATTCCAGTTGGTGCAGCGAAGGTTGCTGAATATCTTGCACTATTAGACCATCTAATTTCATCAAGATGACCTATAATACCACCAGTACCAGCATAACTTGCACCGATGTGAAGTGGTTTAGCAACATAAGTTGTGCTATCTGTGCCTGTGCCAGCAGAAACACCATTGATCCACATAACACCAGCAGTTCCTGTCCTGACAATGGCAATATGTGTCCAAGTATCAGCAACTAGAGTAGTAGTTGTAGTTATTAAATCACTGTTATTAACATTCCATCTTGGTTTACCTGCATTCAGGTAAAGTCTACCAGCAACTTCATTAGCACTAGATGCTCTTGTGTCAATTAACTCAACAGTGCCACTTAATGAACCAGCAGAAGCACGTACCCATAATTCAAGGGTAAAGTTGCTAGATCCTAGAGCGATTTCAGTAGAAGATGGGCAATCAATGAAGTCTGTTGCTAAAGGTAGTGAGAGTGATGATGCACCAAACTTATATTGTGCAGTATCAATCTGTGCAGTACCATTAAAGTTGAATGTAAAGTAGTCAGCACCACTAGGAAGTGCTCTTGCCATCTTACCTAGGTAGACAGTAGATCTTGCTTGGTTGTAACCAATAACTTCTGCCTTAGAATTCTTAGACCTAATTACATTACCTTGGTTAAAGAATCCAGCACCTTGCTTATCTGTAAAGGTGAGTTTTCTGATATAACCTTCTTCACCTTCTAAGAAGGTGCCGCTATTATTACCATAGTCGATCTTAAAGTTTCTGATAAACTCATTCTCTTGGAATGTACCACTAATATTCTCTGTCTTAATAACGTAGTTGTTAATTAACTCGTTAGCAGGGAATTTAGAGTCGAATGCAGTTACATTATCAGTGAAATCGACAATACTTACTTGTGACTCAGCAATGTTATCCAAAACAACGTTAGGATAAGTCTGAGACGTAATTCTGTTGAATAGTAGACCAAAGAAGGAAGATCCTTCAGATATATTGACCTGACTAATAAATTCGTTAGTTACAGGGTCTTGATAAGGACTTGTAGATGCAACTGTAGCAACAACACCAGACTTAGCAGCGATGATAATATCATTCAACTGAATATCAAATAGACCTGGAGTGGACTGGTAAGTACCAGTTGTCTTACTCAAGATCAAAGCATTAGTAATTGTAATGTCTGTGCCGTATAATGGAGTATTCTCTAACTGTGCATCAGCAGCAGTACCAAGTTGTGCTCTTGTAACTCCAAGAGTTGTAGACTCTGCTCCATCAGTAATACTGTTAACTAGGAAGATTTCAGATCCAAACTGATAATTCTTAGTAGCAACGAATGTTCCAGCAGCAACAGGTGCAGCAGCTCCTGCTGTAGGTACTACTTCAAATGAAGTAGTTGCTTGACCAATTGTATAACGTAATTTTGCTAGAGGAGTTTCTTGACCTTTTGCTAGGTTGATTTCCTCAATCTTAGCAGTGTTACCTTCAAAGTTGGTAACAACCTCACCAAACATGAATAGACCGTTGTTTACAACGTCTGTTTGACTGCTTAGGTTTGCTGAGAATCCAGTAGCACTAACGTTACATAATTCACCGATAATAAAGGTGCCTTCAGTGATATAACCATAGATGTCATTACCAACAACAGTTGTTACTCTAAACTTAGCACTGGAAGCAGATCCAGTTACATACATTCCTGCGGTTGGATAGATACCACTCTGATTACTAAAGACGAATTTCTTAGTTGCAATCTGTGTAATAGTTACAGAAGCATACTTAACACTAGCAGGAGGTGAAGGTGGCTCAACGAATACGATGTTGTCACTCTGGACACTAAAGGATACGTTAGGTTGCTGTGCAATACCATTCAATACAATCATTAACTGGTTAGCGTTTGCAACAACGTTACTACCAGAAACTGTTAGTGGGAATGCAGTCCTTTCACCATCAAATAGATGATCAATATTATCAATTCTCTGTACAACAGATGTCAAGATATTCTCAGAAGACGTTAGTCTCTTCTGTCTGAATAATACCTCAGTGTTGTTAAATTCTTGATAGATAGGCTCAACTAGAGCAAAGTTTTGAATATTTGGTACAATTGCACTCTGTGCTAATTCAACTGACTTAGTTAATTCAAAAGCAGTCGTTTTGTTAGGGATTGTGCCATATTCTTGCAGATTTAATTCACCAAACACCTTAAATGATGCAGGGTGGACATTTCTAATTAAGATATCTTTCCATTCTGAGATGGAAGTAGCAGAGTTAACTGCATATGAGAAGTCTTGATAATAGTAAGAGTCTTGGATCTTTTGAATGATCTCAGAAGGCTTACCAACGTCATCAACGAATTGACCTGTAGTTTGAGTGATAGATCCAATTTCTAGGACACCCTTAGCAATGTTAAGGTCAGAGATAACACCAGAAGACTTGGAGATAACACCAGTTATCTTTTGTCCTTCAATGAAATCACCAGTGTAGTCAACAATCTTAAGGATTCTAGGTCCAATCTGCCAACCATTGTTTTCAGAAACATATCCAGTAGCAGTTGCAGAAGCAAATGTATCACCTTGATATACTAATTCACCTTCATCAAAGACTGATGTAGCAACGTTTGCTGTTGCACCACCACCAAAGGATGAAGTAAGTACCTGTTGTCTTCCAGTACCTGCGTTAACGAAGCTTAATGCATCTCCTAGAGAAGCGTTAGCAGCTGTAATTGCCAGTTTCAACTGGTCTGTCTCCAAGGAGTTTGCAGTACCAGCAATGGCAAAGTAAGTAGTTGAGGAATTCAATCTACCAGTAGCACCAGCAGCAAGAGGATACTCAGCACCATCGCCAGTATCAACTACATTCAGTGTTACTTCTGATCCGTTTGCAATACCATGTGGGAAAGCAAACTGTAGTAATCCTAAGTCAAGGTTAACAACATAGTTAAAGGATGACTTAAGTTCTATAGTTGGTGTGGAAGAATATCCAGCACCTGGATCCTTAACGATAATATTATCTAATCTACCATTCTTAATAGTTGCTTCTGCCTGTGCTCCAGATCCACCACCACCTGTAATTACAACAGCAGGTGCTTGTGAATATCCAGATCCTGGGTCAGTAACAGTGATACTAGCAAGTATAGATGTGCTAGTTAATTGACAGTTAAGTGGGAATGTAATCTCAGGACGTAAAGTATAGTCATGAGGATAATCATAACCAAAGTTATTATTCTTAAGTTTCTTAATCTTACCAACGCTTGTGCCCTTAGTAAAGATGGATGCACCACTACCAGAGGAAGGAATGACAACAACTAATTCTGCTCCAGATCCATTCAGTCCACTACCAAGAATACCAGGAATTGAGTCAATATCAATAGATGCAGTCGTATAATTCTTACCTGGGGAAGTAACAGCAACAGCACTGATTTGACCTGGTATTGTTACACCTTCATCGTCACTACCATCTGTAACTGTAATTGAAATTAAACCACCTTCTCCATCACCAGCAATAGGGACACCATTGTAGACACCAACAGCATACTCAGTACCTGGAGTCTTAATGTCAACTCTTTCAATCTTTCTTGTTGATTCAATGTTAGAAACAATAGGTAATCTAGTATAGAAACCACCTGAATTAACAATACGAAGTGCATTAATAGAACCAACTGCTTTCTTAGAGCTTGTTGAGTAACTAGCAGGAGATATTTCAGCAGCACCTTCTGGCTCATTTAAGAGTTTGAAGCGCATAACATCATCACCTCTAGTAATCGTAGCACCAGAAGTAGATGTGATTTCAAATGTGCCCTTATAAGGGGAATCTACTACATCGAGATAACTTCCTTCGATGACAGGAGATGTACTACCAGTCCTAGATGGGTCAAAGTAGTATGAAATATTAGTAACAACATTCTCGTCAATCTTTAACTTAACAGAAGGAGTAGGTACGCCTTGACCAGTTACTCCAGGTGTTCCAATTCTTTCAATGCTATTAAAGGAATATTCGAGCTTATAGAGACTATCTTTAGCAAAGGATAAGTTGCCACCAACCAAAGATGAATGGCTGAGGTCAAAGAGATATTGGTGTCCATAGAACATCTTGAGAGTAGGGGACTTCACATAGATGCTAACATTACCAGGTGTTGTAGCAGGGTCAGTTACCGCTGCTTGTGGTAACTTATAAGTAAATTCTTTAACACTGATTACAGCACTTACAGCAAATGCACCGTCATACTCATCATAAACTAGAGAGTTGTATGTCTGTGATGGGTTACCATCAACATAAACCATTTCATCAACTTCAAGATAATGATGTCCAGATGTAATTACATAAACCTGATCACTATTAGAAACTGAAGAAACTTGAAGGATCTTAGTTAGATTAGCAGTAAGAGTTATCTTTAATACAGCAGTTAAACCTGTAATCTGTATAGTGCTATATGCAGCATTGAATGAAACTGCACTTGCAGCAACTTCTACAACAGATCCAACAATATAAGGTGATCCAGATGCAACCTCATCAATTCTTACAGTATAGTCAGTAGCAACCCAAGGTTTAAACTTAGCAAAACTATCAAGGTCTTGACCACCACTAGCATTATAAGTGCCAGCTACACTCCACTTATCTAAGTCAATATTAAATGTACCAGGGGTTGTATTGAGCACCTCTGCAAATAGATATCCATTAATCTCATTAAGATCATTTGGTATAGGACCACGAATTCCTAAAGTGTCCTGCTCATCAAATCTTTCTGTAGAAAGTTGACCTGTAGCAGTATCGTTAGTCCAAGTATTGTTGTTTACAGCAACATATACCTTATTATTATCGTTATCTACACTGGTAATATAACCGCTGTTAACGAAAGTACTACCATCCTTAAGCATCAACTTAGCACCAACAGTAAAGTTGAATGACTGGTTGATAGTTAATTCTTGAATATTATCAATCTTCGATGTATCTGTTACCTTAAAGAAGTAACGATCTTTAACTACAGCAGTTGCTGAAACTTTTGTAGAACCAGGAGAAGGTACTGTGCCTGTCCTAGATGACCATATATCATTAGCATAAGTCGCAGTCTCAGTTGCTTCAGTATATGTTATGTTAGCATCGTCAAAGTCTAGTGACTGGAATCCAGCAGCACCCAATGAAAGACCAACGTTACCAATAGTCAACGTAGATCCAACAACAGGAGTTATAGCAGTCCTTGTGACGGAAAGTTGAGTATTTACAAACGTAGTCAGAGTGCCCAATCTTGCAGCATCTGAATTTCTATCAACCTTAATACCAATAGCATTAAAGTCAATATAGTCATATTTTTGAAGTTGTCCAACAAACCATGCATCATCTACCCAGTCAAATGTTAGACCGAATGTTGCTACTGGTGGAAGTGTTGTAATATCTGAAGGGACTGTAGGAACTAAAGCTCTATTCCTAAGTCTAATGTTGTCAATATAGAATTGACCTTGCTTGCCAGCAGAGAAATCTGTTGCACCACTACCGAAACCAATCTGGTTACCAAAGTAGAGTGTCTTATTACCAAGTGCAGTATTTGCTAATGTACCAGTAATGACCTGAGTACCATTAATATAGACTTTAAATACATCACCACTCTTGCTCAATCCAACTGTCTGCCAAGTATTATTAGCATACATTGTTGTCTGAGAAGACTCAGTAGGAGTACCTGAAGTTAGTGCGGTAGAGTTGTTAGTAACAACTAACTGCAACTTACCACTAGATGTATCATAACCTAACCATAGTCCACCAGTTGTATCTTGAGCACCACCTATACCACATAGAGTTTGGACACCCTGTGATAAAGTTTGTGATTCAGAAGAATTCTTATAGATGAAGAATTCCAAAGTCCAATCATCAGCTAATTTTGTGCCTAGCTGGAGGTTAGTGATAGACAGATGTGAACTAACCCATGATGAGTTGGATCCAGCAGGATTGTATCCATAAATCTTCGCCATATTATCGGCGTATGTTATGGAGTTATTAGTACTTGTAGATGTAAGTGTATAATGACCTGTTATATCTGTTTGCTCGTTTGCAGCAAAGTCGAAGGTAAATTCGTTTCTATTATGCTGTGTTTGACCGAATAGGTGGAGATCACCAGACTCATCGGTATCAAGAGCATGTACTGTGAAACCTTCTGTAGTATTAGTAGTATTAGTAGCAATCCTAAGCTCATTGCTAGTATGCTTAAGCATTGTGCCGTCATACTTGATCTTAGCAGAAGAAACAATCTTCTTACCATCACCTTGAGTATAGGTATGACTATAGGCAACATTCAATTCACCAAATATATCAATCGTAGTCTTACCAACTACCTGAATATCTCTTGCAGGAGCAACATATCTCTTATTCCAAACGACTGCTCCATCATTCCTAAACTTACCAACCCAGAAACTATCCTTAGTTACATCATCAGACTTAAGTCTACATGTAGCAGTAACATAGAATTCGTTAAATTCGTCGAAGCATAAACTAGAATCTTGGAAAGAATATAGAGTATTGCTTATTTCTTTAATCCAGTCAACTGTAATTGCGTTAGTACCAACAGTTGCCTTACCAAAGGATACATTAATATCATTTGAAGATGATGAAGTTGAAGTCTCCATAGTGAAGTAGACTGCACCATCAGTACCAATCTTAATATCGGTAATCTTCTCATTTCCAGATGTAGTTGCTAACTTCCTCTTAACAATGAATGATCCAGCAGTATCAACAACAGCTAGGAATGCATCGAAAGGATTAGCAGAGTTAGTATTTGTATATCCACCAAATATGAATCTATCAGGAGTGCTAGACAACTTAGCTAAGCAAGTTACATTGTCTGCCCTAGTAGAACCTGAGATACCAGCATATGCCCTTTGAAGAGCTAATCCAGCACTTAGACCATTGTCTGCTTGGATGTACTTACAAAGGATAATATCAGGGTTATATGCAGTTAATACTGGGATATTTGGTTTGCTGATTCCAGAAACCCAAATGTCATTACCATCAACGATTATCTTATTAAATTCGCAGTGTGTAGGATTAGCAGCAGGTGCAGTGGATTCTAATGTCTTCTCCCACTCTTTAACACCAGTAGCAGATAGTTTTGCTATAAGAGCAACAACATTTCCACTTGCATCCTTAGTGTGACCACAAATGAATACTTCTTTCTTCAGATTAACAGCAACATCACTAATCTTAACAAAACCGTTATTACTGATCAATGAAGCATAGTAATCACACTTCTTATAAATCTGTGGATGTGAAAGGATAACACGAGGATTCTCAGTGTATCCAGATCCTGAATTATTAATTTTAAAGGACTCAATAGATCCAACAGTCGAAACAACTGCATCTATAGATCCACCAGTGCCGCTATCACTATCAATAGTAACAGTAGGAGGAATGTCTGTGTTATATCCACTTCCGACGGTATTTACAGTAACTTCTTCTATACCTTTATATTGACGGACAATAAACGTCTTGTTTGTATTATCCATTGTAGGAGCATACTCAACAAAGACTGTATCTCCAGTAATAAGGTTGTGTGGATCAGTTGAGGTTAAAATACCATAATTGATTCCATCAAGAGTTTCGTATGTGTATGCTTCAACTGTCTCACCCTTAATTCTTGAAATACGAGCAGAAACACCTGAACCATCAGTATCAGTATTATCAAAGATTAAACGGTCATCTACCTGATAAGATTTACCTGAGTTTTCAATAGTAAATCCAGTTACAGATGCATCCTCAAACTTAGTAATCGTATCAACTTCAATGTCAACTTTAGAGTCAAACTTAACTTTAGGGAAATAATCAAAGAGTTGTAGAGGTGCTTCCTCATACATTTGTTCTGGATCATCAATCTCATCTTGAGTGATAATACCATCTCTATTTTCGTCTTCTGCGTCGAATAGGAGTATATCTCCATTCTCCATAGTCAGAGCATTTGTAGAGGCATTTGGAGTCCTCTCAACGTCGATATCTACATTCTCATAAGGGTCTCTATAACGGACAACACCAGTAGGAATATTCTGTTGGACAGCATCATCTACTAGGTTCCATGTATCAACTACAGAGTTGTAACTTGGTCCCATAATGTATGGGAATTTTGGATTACCTGCTTCAGCAGCATCAATAGTAACGAAATAGCAATATCTACCAGCAGAGAATTCAGGAGTCTTACAGAAACGTCCGTTGTACTGGTCTAAATCACCACTACCAAATACATATTCATAATCTTCAATAAACTTACCAGCAGACTCTTCTGTTAATAAAGGACCATCGGTTCTTACAGGATATGGGTTTGAAACAGCATCAAAGACTATATTTGTCTTTAAACTGTATGATGTGTTTAATCTTGCAATTTGAGATGACTGATTAGTTGGGTCTGAGTAACCATAAGGACCATAGATTGGGTTGCCATCAAATGCCCAACCAATAATAGGTGAGTGTGCTAACTGAGTCTCTTGCTCAAGAATTGTGCCAGAAGTTGACTCATATAAGTTATCACCTAAAATATATCTTAATTTTTGTGGGTTGGAGAGGTGGGCATATTCACCACCATACTGGACGTTAAATCCTTCAAATACAGCACCCTTAGCAGTATCAAAGGTTGATGTTTCTTGTAAGTTGTAAGTCCACTCAAATACGTTTGCTGCGAATGTAGCACTAGAACCAATGGATGTCAGGTTAATTATCGTTGTACCTTGGATATATCCAATACCTTTGTTAGTGATAGTAATACCAGTAACTTTACCAGCATTCTCACCATCAACGTCAATTGTTGCTTTTGCAACAGCACCAAATCCTTCACCTTGCACACTTACTGTTGGAGCAGTAGTATATCCAGATCCAGCAGAAATGATAGCAATAGATATAATTCTTCCGTTATTAACAATAGCCTGTGCAACAGCACCAGATCCAGAAGATAGTTTTACAGTAGGTTTAGAAGTATAAGACGCACCACCAGCAGTGATGTTAACAGTCTTAATTGGACCTCTGACAGATGCAGTAGCAGTAGCACCAGTTCCTGCACCACCAACAATGGTGATTTCAGGTTGAGATGTATATCCTGTGCCACTCTGATTGATTAGGACTCTAGAAACAACACCTTTAGTAATAATAGCAGTTGCAGCAGCACCAGTACCACCTCCACCAACAATAGAAACAAGTGGAGAAGATGTATATCCAGATCCACCAGCAGTCACTTCAATAGCAGAAATTCCACCATCGACAGTAACAGTAGCAGTTGCTCCAGATCCACCGCCACCACTGATAGTCATAGCAGGTGGTGATGCAGCATCATATTCAATACCAGCATTACTGATATCAACTGAGGTTACAGCACCGAAAGTCTTAGTTGATTTCGACTTGTAAGACCAAATAGATACACCATTAACCCATGTCCCGATTGGACCTGGTACAATGGAAGTCTTAGTCGAAATAGTAGTTGGAGCTAATCCAAATCTGTTTAATTTACGCTGGTTGCCAGGAAGTAGAGCAGATCCAGGGAATGGACCTATGTCATAGTTTGGAATACCAGTAGATGCAACATAAACGTAGCTAGTATTAAAGAATGTATTCTGGACGTTAGTAGTATAAGGTCCAATAGCAGTTGTAATTGCACTATTGGTTGACTTACCTTTATTAAGGTCAACAGATATTAAAATGTTACCCTGTGGTATAACAGTGGCAGGTTGAGGTAGTTGATATTGGAATACAGTTGCAGAATCCCTTGATGTGACTAGGAATGTGCCGTTATATAGGATTGGGTTTGCACCATAGACTGTAACCTGATCTCCAACCAAGAGACCATGAGTATTAGAGCAAGTAACAGTAGCAGATTGGTCATTAACACCACCAAACGTGATAGTTGTTACTTCAATTAATTTTTTAACGTTATATAACCAAGTTGTAAGTTGAGGAGTGATTGATGTGCCACCCAACTTAGAAACAGTTAATTTGTCTCCTGGTAAGTAGTAAGATCCTGTATCAGTTAATGTAGTTTGGTTAGCATCAACGATACCAACTACATTCATAGTAACTTCCTGAAGAGTACCCTTATTAAGGTAAACTACAAAGTTAGATTTAACTTCTGTAGCAGAATCCCATATCTGAGCATCTGTTTCGTCTCTAGTACACTCAATAAACTGGTTTAATGATTTCTCTTTGTATCTAACCGTCTCTTTGTCACCAATGACTATTTCACCGTTTCTTTCCGGCCAACCAATAGTAGAGTCAACTGTTATGATATCACTGGTAGCAGTAAGAGGCTCAGCGAGTTTTGTTTTGTAAGGTACAATAAATGTGCCTTGAATAGTTTCTTCTGATAAGACTAATTCATAGATGTCTGTAGTAGAAGTCTTAATCGAAATAAAGTTTTCAACCAAAGCACTTGCTGCTTTGATGTTGGGGTCTGCAATATCAGCAACCTGCTGAATTAGAGCATCCTGAATGTCTGCTGGCTTACCTGAAACAAGCGTAGCACGCAGAATTGTATTAATAGACCAAGTAGCAGCAGATGGCTTCGTAATTTGGTCTTTTGGATAAGAAACACTTACATTCTCACCATAAAGTAGTTTAAAGAGATATGCAACACTGAATTCAGTGCCTTTTGTCGAATAGAATGTCTTAATGTGCTTAATAGCACTTCTTACGTCAATACTTTCGTAATCTAGTTGAGGTACGTCAGGTAAATACTGCTCTGTATACTTATCAAGTAATCTCTTAACAAATAGAGCATCTAAACACTTAACTTCAGCAGCCGCCAGATGTGCGGCAGCAACAGTGTCACCAGAGAATACTGCATTACCTTCTTCTGTGTACTCTTTAATACCACTAGCAGCTCTAGCACAGCCAGTAAAACGACACTTCTCGTAACCTGCTCCTTTATTAATAACCTGGAAACCAGTTACTTCACCTAATCCAATATCTACAGATGCAGTAGCATGTGGAGGTGGTTGAATGAAAATTGTTGGAGGATTAGCAGCACTGTAACCAGTACCAAATGCTGTGATGTTAATATCAGTAATAGATCCGTTAAAGATAGATGCTACAGCAGTTGCACCTGATCCAGGACTACTGGTTCTCTCATCAACAATGTAAACAGATGGAATATCCTCATATCCACTGCCACCACTAAGCATTTCGATATCAGTGATTCTTCCATCACCATCAACCTTAGTTTCTAATACTTGTGCACCAACAGGATCAACAACTGCTATCCTTGGTGTAGTTTCATATCCTTGACCAGCGTTTAGGACAGTGATGCTAGTAATAACACCATCTGTTAGTACAGTTTGGAATGATCCCTTAATACCGTTTAATCCTGTTGGCTCATCAACATATATCGCTGGAGCTGTGGTATATCCCTGTCCACCATTGGTAATAGCAGGTGCAGAGGCAAAACTACCACTTGCGATAGTAGGTGCACCCAATATTGCTCCACCGGGTTGAGTAAATGTTAATCTTGGAGTGAATGTATATCCACTACCAGAAGATTCAATTGTTATTGCACTAACAGCACCATTAGTAACAGTTGCCTTAACTGTTGGGACAATTGCTCCAGTTTTTGTTGGAGGAACTATTGTAACCGTTGGTGGGTTAGTTGTACTGTATCCAGCACCACCTGTCAATAGAGTAGTTGACTGAATACCATTGATTAATGGTTTTACAGATGCATCTCTACCACCTTGTGTAGATTTGACTGTAATCTTAGGTGGATACTCAAATTTGTAGTTTTTACCTGTAGCATTGGCAATAACTGAGTCTAATTGCCCATCTGCATCAACACGAGAGAATCCAATAGCACCACTACCAAATGAAGGTATAGGTGCCTCAATTGAGAAGAGATCTAACCTTCTACCAGCAAGAGGTGTAAAACCTAAAGTAATATACGTTCCATCGAAGGTAAAATCAGTCCTTGGTATTAAAACCTTATTATCATAAATTGCGTAAATATATTCGTCTACAATTGGTGAATATCCAACACTAGAATTAGTAACTAAGAAAGTTTTCTTACTATCTCCAAATGATCCTGAGATGTTATCTAATGCTACTATAGGATTTTCTATAAAACCATTCTGATAGATAATCGAAGTTTCTGTTGTATCATCAGAAGGGAGTCTAGTCCTTGGTGCAACTGAGAATACAATATTAGTGCCATCGATAGTAAAATCGACCCCTGGTACCTGCACTTCATTATACACCGATACAATCAGGTGTTGTGCTGAAGGAGGAGCAACAGGAGCGTCCTGAGAGGTTAATGGGAATGATTTTGCGTTGCCATCAAACTGTGCAACTAGGTTAGCAAGAGTAATCCACTTAAGTTTTACTTGCTCATATGAAATACCTGGACTAAAAGCAATACTTGGAGAGGTGACTGCTTTCTCGTAAAATATTACCTCATCATCGATCAATAAAGATCCGTTTTCTGTTAAAAATTGGTCTACGTTCTCAACAACTATTGTAGTATCGTCTGTATCACATCCTTCAACAACTTTCGTTGCACCACCTAGTATTCCTACGTCTAGCTTGTCAATATCAAGATATTGTAAGAAATTATTAACTATATTTTGTCCGAAACCCGTCTTCTCTTGAGATTTATAGTAATACTCTAAAAACTTATCGAACAACGGATATCCGTCCGATATGAACTCAGGGGTTTGCTTTGCTATCGCTTGCGATACCTTACTGCTTGTTGTCATTATGCCTTAGAAACAAGATGTCGTTGTTGTGCTGCCAGTATTGGTAATGGTAATAGGGTTGAGTGTAATAGGTGCACTCGCTTCAAAAATAGTTGGCGTAAGACTATTTAGTGGTATACTGGTAGGTGGAGTTGTACCAATCGCACCAATGTCAATAGTTGGTGAAACAATACCGATAATAGTATCAGGACTTGGTGTAGGTATGGAAGAAGCGTTAGCAGGAATGATCTGCACAGGTATTGAAAGATCTCCTAATGCTGCCATAGCAGTAGCAGATGTATCTACTGTGCCTCCCTCGTAAATGCCGTCTGCATCGCTGTCAACTGCTGTTCCAGCTAATACATCTAGATTAGTGCCTGAAGCACCAATAATGTTAGCAGGGCCGAAGCATACCTCACCAGTTGTATAGTTTACAGTACCAGCAGCAGAGTTAGTAATTACTTTTCTGTTACCACTATTGTAAAATGTCCTTAAATTTCCAAATCCATCATCCTCAAAGTATTGATCTACAGTAGGACGATCATTAAGTCTGAATCTACCAGAAACAATAACAGGCTCTTTAACACAACCATCGTTAACTGTCTTGCCAGGAGCACTATCGTAGATAGCAGCACCAGTTGTTATACAATAGGTGTTTGTTTCTGTTGCTTTAGGTGTAATATATTTTAAGAGTGAAATCTGCGTAGTAACGTCGGAAACACACTTATCTGCAAGTGTTATTGCCTTCTGGAACTTAGCAAGACTGAATGAACTATTGAAGTTGTTAACTTTCGACGAAACTGCCCACTCATTGATAGCAGTTTGCACATTTGTTTCAATAGCAGAGACACTTCTTGCAGAGCAAGCAGGGTCGTAAGTAATAAAGACTTTAGGATAGACGTAAATGCTCTCAGCGTCTGTTACAACAGGTTCAATAGATGCCATTGCATAAGCTCTTAATTGCTTAGCTAATGAAATCTTCGTAGCATCATTTAATTTTGATCCTGTTTTAGTTTTTATGGCAACGTATACCTTTCCATATACAGGTGGGTATAATTCATCTCCGCCATAAGCGACAACACTTTCAACGTTGTCGTAAATTTTAGACATAATGACTTCATAATCTTGCGCTGTAACGGCACGGTATTGAGCAGAGTAGTATCTAGGAGCATTGTATTTAATAGATTCAACAGACTCCTCTACAGACCCACCAAAGGCGATCTCAGCAACAGTTACATCTACATCAGATGCAGCGTAAACTTGTCCATTACTATCAGTAATTCTACCAATGAATGCAAAGGATGATATGTCATTTGCTTCTGCACCAGCAGTAACAAGGTATTCAAGGTCAATAACCTCACCATCAGTTAACTTCCTTCCAATTATGTCATCACCAAAGGTTAACTCATATCTCATATCCTCGGTTTCAGATAGGAAGTAAATCCTGTCTGTTGCCTTTACATTAGTAATATTATCTACTTTATTATAAACGTCTGAGCTAGTGCTACTTTCGTTTGCTCTCACACTAACTTTTAGGGTAGCAATATCTGCATCAGCAGTTGGTACCACATAATTCTGGGCTGCAAAGGTGTTAACAGTGTATGCAAAGTTGATAATACTACCCTCTTGCATTTTTACGCACTTAAGTGATGCGATTCCTGTTGTCTGATCTACCTCTGCTGTAAATGTATCTAAACGATTCCAAGTGTAATTACCACCAGTTGCAGTTGCACCTTTAGATAAGGTGACCGAAGCAGGCCATGCTCCAGCAGTTTGTGTAGTCTGTACATCCAAATGCAAATAAGCACTTGCTGCAACAATAGATCTGGGGGTATAGTTTAATAGTTTTGCAATATTAACAATATTGTCTCTTACAGTCGAAGACGCTATAAATGCCTCATTCATTGACATATTTGCCATGAATGCTGTATAATAGGTATTATAAGCAAGTGTATCAATTAGATACGATAAACCCGACCCTTCAAAGTCAAAATCGGAAAATTCACCACGAGTTCTCAGATAAGACTTGATAGAAGACTTAATATCTGTAAAATCTAATGCTGTTAAATTATTCGGCTGCATTACGGTCTCTGTAAGACGAAAGTGATATTCTCAACTATAGGCAATCCGACGATTTGATATGTCAACTCGACAGATATTGCGTTATCATCATAATCAGGAGTACACACCAGTTTGCGGACGGCAATCCTAGACTCGTGGTTCTGTAATGTATTTAGTATCTCACTCTGAATTGCATCAATTAGAAAGGGATCTAGTGGTTCAAAGAGTAACTTTGAAACTCTACATCCAAAATTGGGCAAAAATGGTTTTTCGCCGGGAGTGGTCAATATGATATTTTTTACTGACTGTTTTATAGCTTGATCATTCGATACCGTGGTTATATCTTTCGTAAAAGGGTTCTTAGTAAAACCAACGGGGATGTCTTTAAAACTCCGTGATTTCTTAAAATCCTTACCAGTAATCGGTTTGAGTGCCATTATTTCTTCGATTCTCGTTTCAAATATGCATCGCTACGAGGATCAGTGATGAGGTACTTACAGTACTCCCATCCTTCATTCTTAAACTTCTCGCCCATATCAACTGGACGATTAGCATTACCTTTATAGGTCTTCTCTTCCATGACGCATAGAAATGTCCTGACTATTTAGCCAGCTTCCTTGATAGCTTCTACTATAATGCGTTTAAGTTGCTTCTCTTTCTTCTTGCCAAGTCCAGCTCTAGTATCGATCTGCACTTTTAACCAATATACGAATGCAAGAACGATAATAAATTGAATGCCTTCTCCCCAAGACATATTCCAAGCTTCATTAAGATCTAATGAAGCTGCAGCTAATAAGTTAATCATCTATTTTCCTGTAATAAGACCAAGTAACACTTTGAAAAATCCTTTAGCAGCGGAGCCTTCGATTTCATCAAAGATGTACATATTTAACCTAAAAGCATAATTCGCTTCTACGATCAATGCATTGATCTCTGACTCGTCTAAAGGGAAACTATCTAAGGTTTCTCTATACTTTGTCTTAAATGCCTTAGCATCAGGGATGTCTGGGAAATCATAAAAATGAAGACCTTCACCTTTAGGATTGTCTAATGCCTTTTCAGCAATTCCCCTTAAAATCTGTCCACCAGATAAATCACCGATATATCTCGTATAATGGTGTGCTATGAGTAAATATGGATTATCATTCGCAATTTCGTTAATTCTGTAGCAATATGTGTTACATGCCTCTGTTGGTATCTGCATGTCTCTCCATACAGGACCATAGTAGTATCTAAGGTCTCTCTCAAGACCGTTAACACGCTCTAACTCAGGATAGCATATCTTCTTAACCAAAGGGTCTCTCGACTCTCTGATCTGATTCTCCATCGTTTGATAGACATAATAGAAATTCGTCAGTAATTGACGATACTTTTCCTTATCTAATACGCCTTTGAGGAACCCAGCAACAAACTTAGTGTTTTCTGCTGCTGAGTGTGATACTTTAGTACCTTCTTTCAAATCCAGTGCTAATCCCATTAGCCCTGACCTCTATAACGCTTTGGAGCCTTGTTGCGGGAAGATGCCACATATTTGGTGTGCTTACCTCTCCCTTGTCGTGTTTTCTTTGGTTTTGACTCAACATAACCATCATTTGAATTCCAGGCAACTGCCTTAGCCATAATTAATCTCCAACGAATACATTTTTAGAAGAGCCCGCAATAGTTGCAAAGCATTCACCACTGATACCTCCATTTAGAGGATCTTCAAACCTACATGCTAATTTCCCCATGATATACACGGATGATGTTGTAGCTTTGGCAACTCTCTTGTGTTTTCCACCGTCACGCTTGTCCATAGCAGTGTTAAACTTTGGAGCGCACGGTTTTGGTGGTGGGGGATTCTTACAGCAACAAAATACTAATAAGTTAGTTGTTTGCCCCTTGTGGTTAGTTAATACATCCTCGTCTATAATAGGACAAATGTTGTTAATATAGACAGTGGGTGATTTCTTAAATTTCGGTCTTTGAGCCTGAGGGTTCCATTTGACCGATCCTTGTGCTGTGCTTAAAGATTGTGGCGTAGAGCCAGAGCACGGCGTATAACATTTTTTTACGTCGTACTTATGCCCTGGGTTAGCTTTACCTTCTCCAGAGCATTTACCTTTAAAGTATGCTGCTTTCTTTGCTCCCATTATACTCCTTCTGTGTTAAATGTCAAATGGATTGCCGTATGCATCAACACACTTACCCATGACCTTAGATGCAGCGGTAAGATTGTTTTTGATTCGCATTTTTCCACTTGCTGTCCAATCATCAGCACCAGGACCGAGTAAACCAGACATAGTGTATGATGTATTTGTAGTAGATCCGTTACCATTATTAGTAGAACCACCAGCAGTAGTAGATGGAGCAGGACAAGTTACGTGTCCACACCCACTTTCTACCACTTTACATCCTATAGTCACGTTTAAATCCATCTGATCGGTAGTTGATGCCCGATATTGTCGCATATTATATTTAGTCAGTGTTGACGCATGAGGTAAATCTGCGAATCTACGTTGTACTGTCTCCACTAATACGCTAGGATAGTTGACATATTCAGGTACACTCTCTTGTGAAAGGTTATCACACTGCGTTGTGAGTGATTCTTCTCTAGTTTGCTCCGCTTCTGCTGTTTTCTTACGGTAGTTTGCCATTTCTTTCTTATACTCATCCGTAACATCCGAGGTTTTCGTCGTCATGTCCTTTACATCTTGCGTTTTATTACCGTATTGAAGGTAAACTTCCCTCAATTTGTCAACTTTGTCCTTAGAATAGCGTCTTTGAGGTAAAGTATAGATGTCCTGTGCCGTAGGATCCATTATAACCTCTTGATTTGGTTGTATAGCCGTAGTTTCTTTCTCTTCATACGACGCAAGTCGCAGCTCATCCACTGCTTTATCCTCTGGACGGTCTAATGCTTGCATCATTTCAGGGAAAGTGCCACTTGATCGTAACTGATCATAGAAGGTATCAACACCTGCATCGTCTGTAGACATGCCTGGACAACACTTAACAGTGTCCTCACGGAAGATATTGCTAACATATGCCCTTGGTTTATCAGCAGAAGAGTATCCAGACCCAGGATTCTTGATAGTAATAGTAGTTAATACACCATTACCCCAATATCCCGATGCTTCTGCACCAGTTCCACCGCCTCCAGTAATGGTTACAGTAGGATCTGCACTATATCCACTACCATGATTAGTGATACGAATACGATTAACCTGATTATCATCTCCTGCTACCTCAGCTACAGCAGTCGCATTACCTGAAACTGTTACTGTAGGGGTAGAAGTATACCCACTACCGGGTGTAGTGATCAATATTTCCTTAAGTGCACCATCTGTGAAGGTGCCTTCTAACTCTGCTTCTTTACCAGTAGTCGATCTAGGAGTAGTACATACGAGCTCTGGAGGTTTACCTAGTGTTAACCACCCAGATCCACCATCATATACATTAAACCCTGTAATAGTGCCATTTGTGATGATTCCTTCCGCTTTAGGCTCTAATAATGTGTTATATACGTCTGGAGACCCTCCATCTATGCTTGAAGTGGTGTATTGTATGCTTTTATCGTAAAATTCATACTGTCCCATCAAACATGAGTGCGTTTTTACGCCTTTTCCTGCTAAAACAGTGACAACATGCGATCTAGAGGACGTATATTGCGTATTATAGGTAAAATCGCTCCCATTTCCGTCCAAATAGACCAAATGTTTCTTAAAATGGTCGAATTCGGTGTGAAAAGTCTTAGTTATGACGTGTCCGTTAAGAGTATCGCCTTCTCGGAGTGCATCAAAGCCAGGATTGCTACCTGTACCTTCTATAGGACCAACAGTAGTGACCTTTAATACTATAGTAATAACTGATGTAGTAAGATCATGGTGTGTCCATGTATAGTTTAATGTATAGGTATCGTTGACTGCATAATTCTGTCCAGGTGCCATCAACTCCATAAACGTCCATCTGGTACCTGTGAATGCAGAAGTGTCGTAATTATAAACAGGTGCGATCCTACATTTGACTCTGAGACCTTGCTTAATGCCACTCTCAAGTGCTGCTCCTTCAAATATAACTATCTGCCCTTCATCTCCATACTGACCATCATCCTCGTCTCCCGACACCCAAGTATTCTGTGAAGTGATAACTGCTGAACCTGCATATTCAGTTTCATTCCATACGTCAACGTCAATACTATCGGGTGCATATACAAAATTAACGTCTAACACTCCATTAGGTAAAACTGTGGAAAACGCATCATATTCAAATACAATCTTATTAGAAAGAGTGCCTATACCAAACACAGTAGGGTATGGACAATCTGGATCACCAGTTTCATCTCCCATTGGGTTAGTATATGAACAACTTGCTTCTTTCGGTGTAGCAGTGAAAGCTGTACAAGGGTGACAATTAGAAGTGGTCTCAGTTTCATCTGGATCACCATTAGTTGCACCAGACGTAGCAGCAACACCTTCTTCAATATAAAAACAAGGTGCACCTATAGTACCACCTTCGCTCCCCATATCAAACAAATAACAAAACCATGTATCACTATCCATCTGTTCAAATGAAACAGCAGACGGTCTATAATCATAGATTATATTAATAGGAGGATTACAAGATGGTCCCTCTCTAACGACTCTACCACAGAAACTTGACCCTGTGCCACTTTGTCCACCTGTTTGTGGTGCCTCAGTGATTGTAGAGTCATACATGACCCTATTACGTTGGAAATTACTTATATTAAGGTTAGCATTAATTTGAGTTACATTAGGGTAACTCGTTAATATCATTTCTACTCTCTTACCTGTACCTGACATACCACTAGGCCAACCTGTGGTCGGCGGGGCATAGGCATCACAATGCAGTCCAGATCCTATCGTTGATGTAGAAGCATTGTCACATAGATCATTCGTTGAATCACTGTGACATCCACCGTATGTGCCCATTAGTCCTTCTTGTTAGATTGCTCAATACTATTTAACCTTTCATAGATCAAATCGAGGTTTTCCTTGTAATTCAAATACTTCTCTTCATTGTGGGGGCGGTAGAGTATAAGGTTTGTGAATGTCGTCGGTAATGCTTCGACATACTTCTCTATATCGCCTATTCTAGACCCTATTGCCTTAAGACAATTGTTGACGACTTCATGTGCAATCTCGTTATCCTTAAATCTAGGATCATCTTCGAGTTGCCGTCGTATTTCTTTTTCGATGTCCAGATGTATCTCTGAAGCTGTCAACGCGGTTGAAACGTGGTTTCGCGGGTCAGACATCTCTGTTTCTTCCATAGTACCTACCTCTTCATTCCAAGGGATTAAAAACCAAGTCATTCTTCAACGACTTTCTTAAGTGTAAATGACTCTCCGATATCGTCTAAGTCATATTCGAGAGTATCACCTACCCTCCATCCAAGATCATCACAGATCTCATCAGTTAATGAGAGATAGATCTCTCCATACTCATCCTCATTGATAGTGATTGTGAATCTCTTGGACATATCAGGTTACCCCATTATTATAATCTGTTTACTTGGGTTTTCTCTGCCTTATGTGTCTTCTTCCATCTCTCCCATTCAGTGACTACTAACTCAGCATCATCACACTTTGAGTTTTGTGCTAACATCTGAGCACATTCGTAAATTCTTGGATCCAGAAACCCTTCGTGCCTGAGCATTACTTCGAGTGCCCATACTCGGTCATCCTGTGAATCTTGTCTGAATTGCATAGTCATTCTCTGGGGGGAATTTTTACTGGGAAAAAAAAATTGAATTCCATTGAAAAAGATACCCATGTGAGTATATAGACCTCTTTCGGGTACCTTTGTAGGTTAGGGTAGTTTGCTTTTTTATATATAAGGCCCCCGAAGGGGCGACATCCAAGGCCAGCACTGTCTTTTGGAGGTGCTTTCATGATTGTTTCAGAGATCACATAATTTAGTTAGTCATCACTTAGTCCTGAATGTGTATGTCTTAAGTATAACATACTGTGGGATTGCTGTCAATAGATGTAAACAACTGTTTTTTCTTAAGTATCAACAACCTCCCAGTACCATCCAATCGATTTGATATAATCAAGGGTGGAATGTACTGGGGAATTGTGTCTATATTCCCCTCTACGGTTTCTAACATCGTCCATGTACAATCCTAGTGCTTCGAGTGTATCGAAAGTGCCTTGAATTACCTCTGAGTTGTTGTAAACTTTGTATTGCATGATTGAGAGAGTTGGTTGTTAACCCTGACAGTGTTATTATAGTCGAATTGTGATAATCTGTCAAGAATGTGTCGTAATATTGTTAACACTTGACAGATCGGTAATTAACGTGCTAAGACTTCAATTAGTGGAGACATTTATCAAACATATATAACACTTACCTATATTTAATTAACCATTTAAAAGTTTTCCACAATTTCACGATTACCTGTGGAAAAGTATCATTTAGTGTGTGGAAAATCGTTAT
>Ga0208764_10000183_pt1 | contig 36464 bp, 25 predicted proteins | sample ETNtaG_18_FD_185762 | JGI IMG/M metagenome (GOLD analysis project Ga0208764, IMG submission 185762) | Marine microbial and viral communities from oxygen minimum zone, Eastern Pacific Ocean - ETNP201302SV91 (SPAdes) (version 2) | ecosystem: Environmental > Aquatic > Marine > Oceanic ... | reverse complement strand
GTACATTCGAATTCTACGATGATGCATGGATTATAAAAGTGGATGCTGATAAAGGAGGAAAAATCTGGGAGAAAACTTATGGTGGAAGAAATTTTGAGCGCTTTGAAGATATAGTAAAAAATCCAAAGGGGGGGTATTATGCCATAGGGACTGCATGCAACTTGAGAAACCCCCCTTGGGGAGGTAATCTTTGCGCAAGTAACATGTCAGCCCTTTGGATGAAAATTGATGATAGTGGTAATTCGTTAGGTAAAAAACACTATACAATTGGCCCTAATCAAACAGGTTTTTCAATTACTAATACTTCTTCAGGAGGAACTGCTTGGGTAGGTCTAAACAAAAAAAAGGTGGGTTCCACCACCTTATACCAAGCTGTTTTTGCCAAACTAACAGGTACCCCGACTGTTAACTATTCAAAAGTTGTTGATCTTGGTAGCGGTAATGCCACTTCCATTGAATTAACTAAAGATGGCGGGTTCATAATTGTTGCAGGTAAAAATGTTTTTAAAACTGACTCAGATATGAAAATCCCAACACTTGAAACCAACTGCAATCGATCTAACAAAAATCACTGTCCTTAAGCCCTTTGATCTGCGAAGAAGAGTTAGTGGGGGAATACTCAGAGGGGATGATGGGGCTATTTGCGGCCTCTTTTTTTTCTTTTTTGAAAAAGTTTTTTTAAAGCTTCTTTACTGTTGACTTCAATTTCATCTTCCCCCACTTTAACTGAAATAGGGAATACAAATTCTGGACGCACCCCTTTTCCTAGGGATTGTTTGTAGGCTTTCATTGCCTCGCGATCAGCGATCTCCAATACCCCATTAGCTGTGTTTACGGATATAGGGTACACCAATTTAAAAGGAGGGGGTCTTTGGCCTTTCTTTTTTCTACCAATCAAGGCTTTCAATTCTTTGTGGTCTTCAATGAGTATAGTTTTGCCGTCTACCGTGATTTCAATAGGAAATTTGATATTAGCTTTCCCGTATCTTTTGCTGTACGAAGTCAAATCTGCGTCACTGTTGATTTTGAATTCAGAATTATCGTCTGAAATCACAGTGATGGAATAACTGATTGCAACCGTTTCTATTGCAGAAGCCAATTCTTTACTAGAAAATTCACTTTCTGTAAGTGTTTCCGATCCTGAATTCTCTTTTACGTCATTTTCTCCACAAGACGAAAGGAGTACTATGGCCATCAAGATACTTGATATAGTGGTTGTAAATCGTTTCATAATAATGTTGTGTAGAATGTTATTAATTCTGGTTTCTGTATGAAAGCAAATACTTTACCAATAGTTTACCAGTTGTCAAGTCTTTAATACTCTCGGTGTATACAGGTAAGGCCGTTGGTAGTGGGGGCGTCCTTAAGTGGAAAAACAAAAATGAACTGCTATAAAACCGTCTTATTCCTGTTCTCTTATTGAAAAGAAATGTTTGGCCACACATTCTTCTGGGGTGCAAATCCTTTTCCATAATTTACTCCATAGGGATGTTTACCGTCAGTCAGAAGTTTTTCCTTACTGAAAAATGTGACTTTATCTTCAGTTCCCAAAGCACTTATGGCAATGGAGTACTCTTCTCCGTAGGAAGTTATTTTATCTGTTAAATCAATCGATAGTATAGTTCCATTATCCATGGACACTGCAGTACCATTATCCCACACAATCGTTCCATTATCTAAGGGTTTCAGTGTAGCTAGTGTTGCTCCAAGACTATGATCTATAATACCAATATTTTTAGAATTCGGGCTTTCTCCCCAGCCAGTTTGGTCATACTTGTGAAACGAAATCCCGCCGTCTAATGTGCTGTCTCCATCGAGTACTAAATTTAATTTAATCTTATGACTGTCTGTAATTGAGGATGGAATATCAAAACGCAAGAAAGACATTATATTATTTGAGACCTCCAAATTTTTAACCTGAGAAGGCATTAAACTCGAATTGTTGGTGATATCAACAGAGCGATCATTTAAAGGATAGATTTTATCATCTACCTTGAAGGTCCAGTTACCACCACTGACATTGTCCACGGTTACAGACCAGTTATAGGCTCCACCCGGCTTAAAGGCTTGAAAATGAACATTATAGGGATACTTAAATACTTTATTAGTGAAGTTCACCCCAGGTCCACTTACAGTGACTTTTGCCTCAGTATTGGAGTAGTCCTTTTTATAGGGATAGTTCCATACCAGGCTGTAATCCACTGGGACGTCCGAAGCATTATCATTTGGTATGGGAACACTGGGATGCGGGTACCTGAATCCCGGGATCCAATAGACGCTGTCACCATACTCATAGGCCCCTATGTCAGGGGCAGCGCCTACATATTTACGGTGCTGGCCGGAATATAATGGAGGGTGACTTATAAATTTGCATTCTTGCTTATGTTCAGGGTTTGTATCCGCACCGTCATTGATCCCTGGTATGACCAGCCCATTGTCAATCAGATAAGATCCTTTTCGGGGCCTAAAATCATAGTCCTGATTTGCGACATTCCAAGGGTTTTGACCAAATGTTGCTGTTAGATTGTCATTAGACCGAGCCCGATTCTGTATCCATGGATCCGCCAGTTCAAAGTGCGGATCTGCTCCCAATGCATGACCTAACCATATACCATATTTGGCAAGAGGGGAAAAATTGCTAACTCCACCATATGGAGCAACTGCCTCAGAGCAACTGGGTGTATTGCAGACCAAACTGGTCTCCACAATACTGTTATAAAAATTAGAATTCGAATTACCCGGTTCTGTATCGTAAGCCATATCTAACCCACAATACTTTTGCGCTGACATGCTGACATCCTTCCTGGCATTGTCATACGCATTAACATGATACACATCATGGTAATCACCTTTTAATCGAAACCCACGGCGATTCCCCGCGGAGACGACATGATGTACATCCCCATTGTTGCCGCTGCAACTTCCGTCGAAGCGCATACCATTAAAACCGGGAATATTGATGAACCAGCTATAACGTGTCGTGGAAATAGGAACGGAAATCGGATTTCTTTGAATCCCGCCGCCGTCACCTGCGTCATAGAGATTTTCAAATCGTGCATACTCTACTAAGGAATTTATTGCAGGGTAAATTCCAGCGGTGGAACTATTTTCTATGGTAACGTAACGCCAGACGCTTCCTCCTACTTTGAAGGTCCCATCCCCCCTCGCTCCCCTGTAATTTCTGTTCGTTGATCCATACAGGTAAGAGCCTTTAAACCAGTCATTGTATCTGAAAAGAACATTTTCCATGGTTGGAAACATCGTACGGTTCTGACTCCAAATAGCACTGTCATTGATATATTCAAAGATGGTATTTCTGACAAGGGTATGACTGCCAAACGTAACATTGTTGCCGTTTAAACCCATTTCACCACTGAATGAAAACTTGCTGTCCTCTATCGTAAGATAACTGCTTTCAAAAAATCTGACTGAACCGGCAAAAAAATGAATGTTTTTGAATTCAATGTTATCAGAATATGCAAAATTTAAGAATCTGTCCCTGACCCTGACCCGAACATTTGATGAGGGAGTAGTATTATTATCACTGGGATAGAGGTAGAGTGTTTTAGTTGCTGAATCAAATGACCATTCTTCGTTATTATCCAAATTTGCAAGATCACCAGGCACATAATCATTAACGTATGCACTGCCGTCAGAACCATAAACTGTGGTTGTATCATCCTCTTCTTCTTCATCCTCGTCTTCTCCTGGATCGATGTCACTTACAGTATTGAAAGGAGATTTTCCTATCCCTGCCCAGACGGTACCAGGTTCGCGGTTTTTAGGATTCCCTGTCGTGTTATCAGTAGGATTTTTAAAATTCATTGGCATGGCAGGTATCATGTATCTCCCATTGACAAATACCCCGGTTATATTATCTACATGTTTATTGATTTGTTTTGAGATGTTGTCCATATCCAAAACTGTTTTGTAGATATTGTGACCATTATGGGTGTATGCTTGCCATTGAGCATTAATGGCTACAGTACCATCAAGAATCACTTCTTCATTCGGATACCCTTCAATGGTGATTTTCGGCCCTTCAATTGCCATTTGGTCAGCAACTCGTTCGAATGAATGATTCAGCTGCCATTTGGTCAGCAATTCGCTATATCTTCCTTCCCTGATATAAACACGGTCTCCGGGCTGGGCATCATCAAGTGCGCTGCGGATTGTGGGGTAGGGACAGCTTGTGGTCCCATCAGGTCCATTGGAGCAAGATGAGTTGTCAGAGAAAAACCTTGTTCCAATCTCGGCCTTCGTTATGGAGGCATGATTCGCTTTTGAACTATTGTCTATGATCATCGAGTAGTTGTCGCTGACGGCCATTGGATAATAGGCCGCCATTCCTGTCATATTATCCGCCAGGGTAATTTTCATATTTGCCTTAATCTCAGCCTGGGTCCTGGCCACACTCCACATCCGCACCTCATCTATTTTCCCTATGAAATCTGTGCCGATATATCTTACCGGTGTTGCTGCTGGCGTATCTCCTGCCGTAACGGTGTTATTGTCTACCACTTCACCATTCATATATAAGATATAATTACTACCATCGAAGGTGGTTGCTATATGGTGCCAGACTTTGACAGGGATTTTGACTGATGCATGGAACTTTATTTTTTTGCTGCCAGTCCCAAATCCATAGGTAATCCCCTCAGCACCAAATCCTTTAATGTAAGAAATTGTTGGTGACGTGACGGTGGTGAATAAATTGGCTGCATTGACTCCTTGTTCCGAGCCCATGATTGAACGCCAATGGTAATTCAATGTTATATTGTCTGAATAGACCCATGCCTCCAGGGTGAAATTATCGCTCAGAACAGGTGCATTTGCAGACAGATCAACCTGGTCATTGCCGCTTTGCCAAATTGTATTGCCATGAGGGTGACCTTTCATTACAAATGGGTAATTGATATCTGCATCAAAGGGATCGAACAAAAGATAGTTATCTCTCTTCGGATACTGAGAAAGTGCGGCTTGATCTACATATAAATCATTGCCGCTAGTTCGTTCGGAGTGACGACTTAAAGTTGGATTTCCAACAAGGCTGACATTCCTGCTGGTACTTCCTTCCATCAGTTGCCACCAGTTCTCAGCTGGACAGGTATTGGTTGCGGTTGTTGTAGTGGTTGGAGTAGTTGTGTCGTCGTTGGTGGTGGGTGTAGTTGAAGAACCACTATCACTACTACTATCACTACTACTACAAGAGATGACAGTGAGACCAAAAAGGGATATGAGAATTATGTATAAAATTTTATTCATCTATTTACTTCACCAGTAATGACAATATATGTTTGCTAAGTTACCTATTCATATTTTAGAATCAGAAAAACTCTGAGTAGGGGATACAGATGTGTCTCCTGCCACATAAACGTTTCTGGATGAGTCGGGTGCAACTCCCTAATCATAATTACGACTTGATGACCCAAGCTGATTCGTCCACTGCTTAGTTCCACTTGAGTTGTACTTAACAATGAAGAGGTCATTGACTCCTGCACTGGTATTACCATCAAGTCCTCCATAGGTGCCCCCTGCCACATAGACGTTTCCTGAAGAGTCGGTTGTAACTCCATTAGCAGTATCAGTACTCGATGTCCCAAGCTGCTTAGTCCACTGCTTAGTTCCACTTGAGTTGTACTTAACCACGAAGAGGTCAGCGTTTCCTGCGCTGGTATTACCATCCAGCCCTCCATAGGTCGTTCCCGTCACATAGGCGTTTCCTGAAGAGTCAGTGACAACATCATTAGCATAATCATCACTTGATGACCCAAGCTGCTTAGTCCACTGCTTAGTTCCACTTGAGTTATACTTAACCACGATGAGGTCAGCGTTGCCTGCACTTGTATTACCATCCAGGCTTCTATAGGTGGATCCTGTCACATAGACGTTTCCTGATGAGTCAGTGGCAACTCCATTAGCAAAATCAGTATCCCATGTCCCAAGCTGATTCGCCCACTGCTTTGTCCCACTGGAGTTGTACTTCACCACGAAGAGGTCAGCTTTGCCTAAATTGGTATTACCATCAAGTCCTCCTTCGGTGTATCCCGTCACATAGACGTTTCCGGATGAGTCGGTCGCAACTCCTCTAGCTTCATCATACCTATCTGTCCCAAGCTGCTTCGTCCACTGGTGTGTCCCACTGGAATTGTATTTAACCACGAAGAGGTCAGCTTTACCTGCACTGGTATTACCATCCAGTTCCGAATAGGTCGTTCCCGTCACATAGATGTTTCCTGTAGAGTCGGTGGCAACATCATCAGCAGAATCACGACTTGATGACCCAAGCTGATTCGTCCACTGCTTAGTTCCACTTGAGTTATACTTAACAACGAAGAGATCTTCAATGCCTGCATTCTTACAACCATCTAGTCCCCCATTGGTCATTCCTGTCACATAGACGTTTCCCGAAGAGTCGGTGGCAACTCCATTAGCAGAATCACGACTTGATGACCCAAGCTGCCTCGTCCACTGCTTAGTTCCACTGGAGTTGTACTTAACCACGAAGAGGTCAGTATTGCCTGCATTGGTATTACCATCCAGTCCTCCATTGGTACCTCCTGCCACATAGACGTTTCCTGAAGAGTCAGTGGCAACTCCATAAGCATAATCATTACTTGATCTTACCGACTGACGTGAAGAAATACTAGTCGATAAACAAGAGTCAGTTGTTGTTCCGTCGGAGTCAGTGGAAGTAGATGAAGAATCATCATCCTTACTGCTACAAGAGATGACATTGAAACTAAAAAGAAATACAAAGAAAAGTATGAGTATATATTTCACTTGGATTACTATTAGTAGTTGTGGTAAAAACTATTTGAACATCTAGCTAAAAAAGAGATTAGCTACTTTATTTATACAAGGTGGAGATTATATACGTGCCCCCACCAACCCCCTACATCCGGATCAGTCCTGAACATGAAAAACTAAGAACTTATTGAAATGAAATGCTTGGCCAGACGCTCTTCTGAGGGGCGAATGCATCTCCTCTTTGAAAATACAGGGCAGTCATTATTTTTTCCTTACTGAAAAATGTGACTTTATCTGTAGTATCTAAAACACGTATGGCAACGGAATATTCTCCTCCGTAGGAAGTTATTTTATCAGTTAAATCAATTGATAGTGTAGTTCCATTATCCAGGGACACTGAAGTTCCATTGTCCCACACAACAGTTCCATTAGCTTGGGGAGTCAGTGTAGCTATTGTTGCCCCAAGGCTATGATCAATAATGCCGATATTTTTATTATCCGCGTTTTCTCCCCAGCCCGTTTGATCATACTTGTGAATCGCAATTCCGCCGTTTAATGAGCTTACTTCTTCGATTACTAAGTTTAATTTAATCTTATGACTGCTAGTAATTGAGGATGGAATATCAAAACGCAGGAAAGACATTTTATTATTGGAGACCTCCAGATTATTAACCTGAGAAGGTAATAAACTAGAATTGTTGGTGATATCAACTGAGCGGTCATTCAAGGGATAGATTTTGTCATCTGTCTTGAAGCTCCAGTTGCCGCCACTGACGTTGTCCACAGTTACAGACCAGTTATAGGTCCCACCTGGCTCAAAGGTTTGAAAATGAACATTGTAGGGATACTTATAGACAGTACGGTTGTCTACACCAGGTCCGCTTACAGTCACAGTTGCCTCTGTATTGGAATAGTCCTTTTTATAGGGATAGTTCCAAACCAGGCTGTAATCCACAGGGATGTCCACCGAACCATTGGTTGGTATGGGAACACTTGGATGGGGGTACCTGAATCCTGGGATCCAGTAGACTGAGTCACCATATTCATAGGCTCCTATGTCAGGTGCATTTCCAACATATTTGCGTTTCTGGCCTGAATATAATGGGGGGTGATTAAAATCTTTCCCATCTTCAGCGGATACCACTCCTTTATCATTCCCATCATTGATTCCCGGTATGATGACTCCACTATCAATCAAATATGATCCTTTTTTAGGACGAAAATCATAATCTTGATTTGGTCTGCTCCATGGATTAGCGCCAAATTTTTCTAAAAGAAATGATTCTGATTTTGCACGCATTTGTATCCAGGGTTTTTCCAATTCAAATATTGGAGTTGCCCAAGGCAAACTGGGCTTGCCGTTGTTTCCCCGATTTACAGCAAGTAGTCTTCCAAACCAGATGCCGACAGAATCGAGATGAGGGAAATCAAACCATGGATTAAAAACACTAGTTTTATTTGACATAGGATCCGTGCCGGCAGCCCAACAGTCTTCTGAAAAACATTGAAATGAACCTTCTGCAATAACGTTGTGGATATTTGAATTCCAGTTGGCAAGTACACTTTTACCATCCCCGCCGTCCCCTTTATCTGGGCCACAATACTTATCAATATTAAGACTAATATCCTGCCTTGTATTGTCATACGCTGTAGTATGATAAACATCGTGATTATCTCCTTTTAGCCGAAAACCACGACGGTTGCCTAACGAGACAATATTATGCACATCGCCAAACCTGGCTCCACATTTACTATCAAACCTCATCCCATTCAGACCAGGTGAATTGATGATCCATGAGAAACGTGTGGTGGAAAATTTAGTATGGTCAGCATTTCTTTGAATAGCACTGCAATCACAACCTTCATATAGATTCTCTAAACGAGCATACTCCACCAAAGAACCAGGACCTGGCAAGAGTCCAGCAGTGTAACTATTCTCAATTGTAATATAACGCCATTGGGCAGAATCTCCCATGGAATTTGGACTCCAGGCTGTACCACCAAACCAATCATTATACCTAAAAAGAACATTCTCAAAACGCGTTTGACTGGAACGCCCCTGCGCCCATGAGTGACCGTCATTAATATATTCAAAAATGCAATTTCTCACCTTTAAAAAATGAGAATAAGCAACTGAGTTGCCTAAAAGGCCCATATCGGAACTGAATGAAAATTTGCAATCTTCCAAAGTAAAATATTTTGAACCCCTAAGATTTATTGAACCTGCAGAAAATTCGATATTTTTAAATTTGATGTTACTAGATTCCCTTATGTTCAGGAATCTGTCCCTTACCCTGACTCGGACATTTGTAGAATTTGGGGTAAAATTATCACTGGCATAGAGGTAAAGAGTTTTAGTATTATTATCAAATGCCCATTCTTCAGGCGCATCTAAAAATTCTAGGCTACCTGGAACATAAGTGACTTCATTTGGGACCAGAAATCCGATTTGTTTATCAAACCCCCAAGGGGCTTTTGTGGCATTATCATAAAAGCTGGAATTGTCGTCCTCCACTTCTTCAATAGTTTTTTCTTCTTCAGTTTTTTTTGATAAGGACCAGATAGTATTCGGCTCAGGGTTTTGAGGATTCCCTGTCGTGTTATCGGTAGGATTTTTAAAATTCATTGGCATCGCGGGTATCATATATCTGTCATTAACAAATACCTGATAGATCGAACTAATAGGCGTCTTGATTTCTCTAGAAATATTATCAAAATTTATAACTGTTTTATAAATATTAATGCTCGTTCCGTTGTCCAATCGATGAGTAGCTTGTTGCCAATTAGAACTATTATCATTAAGGGCTACAGTACCGTCGATAATAACCTTTTCATTTGGATATCCTTCAAAAACTATGGGACAGACCTTACTCTTATCCATTTGATCATCTCGATTTAGATACCATTTGTTCAGAACCTCAGTATACCTGCCTTCTCGGATATATATTTGATACCCACCATGCTGGCCATTCTTTATCCTTTTATGGACATCATCCATGGCACTTCGTATAGTTGGATATGGACATGTCGAGCTGCCATCAGGCCCATTTGGACAATCATCTGAGAAATATCTTGGCCGAATCTCCTCATTGATTATGAAATCATCGATGAATAAACCTGAACTAGTTGCGGCTCTTGACAGGGGTCCCCTGCGTCCCATTTTAACATTATTTTGCTTTGGACTAAGATCAACCAGTTCCCATGTGGCATTATCATCATTGAGATCCATTGGATAATAAGCAACTAGTCCCGTTTCACCACCCGTCAAAGTCTGGTTCATTGTTGCTTTAATTTCTGCCTGCGACCTGACTACATCCCACATACGGACATCATCAATTTTACCCATAAAATTTTTGCCAATATATCTTACCGGGGTAGCGATTGGTGGTCGTCCTTTCAATTTACTATACCTACTCACTTCTTCCCCATTGAGATAGAAGATATAATCATCATTTACATCATAGGTAACTGCTATATGGTACCAATCGACCTTTTGTATGATGTGTTGAACGCGGATAAACTTCCAAGACCCTGATTCTAATTGGAATCCGTATCTAATTTCTGATCCATTATCCACTTCTTTTTTACCATGAAATGTTAGGAATGGTGATGGGCCAATAATTTTTTGATGCTCGTCACCAATTTGGTCGTTATAAATCCTAGCTTCCATAGTGAATGTATTTCCCAAAATAGGTGCATTATCTGTTAAATCGATCCAATCTGAATTAGCGCCTTCGTGGAAAAATTCAAAATCTTCACCTCCATGCGAATTTTGACGGTGGCCTTCGAAGGGATCTAACAAGAGATAATTATTTGTCTGATATCTAGAGAGTGCTTCTTTATCAACATATAAAACTATTTTACTGCTCTGACATGTTGATGAGGCAAGCCAATCATTGAATTCTTCGTCTGCCTCTGTTAATAAGTTAGAGCGAGTTTCATCAGCATCTGAATTTGAATAAATACTACTTGATGAATCATCTTCCTTTGCACAAGAGATGACAGTGATACAAAAACAAAAAATTAGAATTATATGGAAAATTTTATTCATCTATTTACTTCAACAGAAATGACAATATTAGTTGCGTAGCATAGACTTATGTATACCATATGTCAACGCTTTATACTTTAGTCCTAGAGGTAAAATTTACAAGAATGGGGGGGGGTACTTGGAGTTGTGTCTGACTGTGAAGAATTAGTGTAAGATCTTTTCAGATTGGAGGAGTCAAGTTGACAAAAGATGACCCATTATCAGTAGATCTCACGATGCTTCCATTATAACCTACTGCCACGAAGGTATTGGCTCCGAATCCTACTCCATAGTGATTATTAGCTGATCCTGCACGGGTCTCATTGTCAAATGATACCCCATTACCCTCAAGGAGTGTTCGTAGCAGTTTATAATTTCCGCCCGGAAATTTAAAAAATCCGGTCGCTCAATTTTTGTCTTTGACGCAGACTCAAGCCCATCAGGATCAGCAGCATCGCCTGCACCTCTCCGTCACGAAAATTATTTTCAAAAAAACCGGCGACCATGAATCCACACACTCCCGCGATGGAACCCCAGAGGATAGAGTTTTCGTAGCTGAAACGAGTGGTTTGAAAAAGCGTGCTTATGCTTTGGCCCAAAAAAATGAAAAGAATGCTGAGGTATGCTAAAAAGCCGATTAGACCGTAATTAATCCAGGTTTGCAGGTAGATGTTGTGCACACCAGTTGAGGCGCTGTTATAGAATCGGTGCCCTGTGCGTTCTGTGATTAGTTCGCGGTATACGGGCATGACTTCGGCATCATTATTGTAGCCGATTCCTAACCAGAAATGATCCTTGATTGCGGCAATTCCGGCTTCCCACATCAGTATTCGATCCTGATTTGCTTTAAGCATAAAACCGCTGATGAGACGTTGCTGGATTACTTCTACGCGATTGGTTGGCGTGCGACTTTCAAAAGAAGGAACACTGAATTGTGTATACAGATATGTTCCGCCCGCAAGCACCACGATTGTAATGGCAAGCATAATTTTCGGGGAGAGTCGAAAAAGCAGAATCGTGACTGCAACCGCGGTTCCAAGCCAAATGCTGCGCCCCAGTGAAGCACCTATTGCGAGTAAAACTAAAATCGTAATTGCTCCGGCAAATAACCGGGTGAAGGGATTCCAGTCACTGCAAAAAATAAGTGAGGCCAAAAGTGGAAAACAAAGCAGTAAAAAACCGCCATAGGTCAAGTGGTGCGTAAAATTTCCTTTACCGTGGAAAACAGTGTTTTCTCCATTAGCTCCTGACAAAAAAGGTGTGGCAAAACTTTGATCTGCCGGCCTTAACCAGTCTGCTCCGGTGAAATACTGGATGATCCCGTAAACTGCGATCAACATCACAAATCCGAAGAAAACCCAAAGCAGCCGATCCTCATCAACATCAGCCAGAATTACCGCAAGCAGTACAGGTAACAGAAGCCGCCAATTGGTCCGCAGAGCCATCAGGTGTTCTGTCTCATATGCGTTCAGTAAACCTGAAAATACAGCAGAAGCCATGAAAAATAAAATTGCCCACAGAAACGGATTTTCAAGCTGCGATAATCTGCGTTCCCATAACAAGTGGACCAAGGTGATCAAAAACAATATTGCGATTGAGGCCTCTGTGCCTGCAATGCTGAATGTGCTGAAGATGAATAAAAGGTAAAGGAAAACGCGGTTCCAGTTTTTTGCGGAAAAAAAGCTACTCATTTTTGTAGATCAGCATGGACTGTGTTATAGTTTTAATTTGGAAAAAACATCATTTCTTCATCGGGACGATCACGTTCCAGCAGTCGCTTTAAGGCCTGAGCGCAGGAAATTCCTTCATGCAAAACTTGATAAACCGCGTTACAGATCGGCATTTCAATTTTGTGACGCTCCGCCAGTTCATGGATAGAAACTGAGTTTCGCACACCTTCTGCAACAGCGCCGCCTGCCGGGAGGCATTTTTCCAGCGACAGCCCCTGTCCCAGTTTTTCGCCAAGAGTATGATTGCGTGAAAGTGTTCCGGTTGCAGTCAAAACCAAATCTCCGACTCCGGACATGCCCATAAAAGTTTCTGGGGACCCGCCCATCACTGCGCCGAGACGTGACATTTCCGCAATCCCTCTGCAAATTAGGGCAGCGCGCGCATTCAGTCCGAGCTTCATACCGTCCGCAATTCCGGATGCAATCGCGATCACATTTTTAATTGCACCTGCTAACTGTACGCCGATGAGATCTGTGCTGCGGTAAAGGCGGAAACGAGCAGAATGAAAACTCTTTTGCAGTAGACTACCTGTTTCTTCATCAGCACAGGCCAGTACTGCCGCGGAAGGCAAATCCAACGCAACTTCACGTGCAAATGTCGGACCGGAAAGTACGGCTAATTTTGGCAGATTGTCGAGCTCATTTGCGTAAATTTCACTCATCAATGCCAGTGAATGTTGTTCGATACCTTTACTGAGAATGACTACGATATGTTCGTCCGTAATTTCCGAACGCATTTTTTTAGCAATTTCGCGGGTGAAATGTGAAGGCACAGAAGCAACTAGAATTTTGGAGTTCCGCACAACTTCTGACAAATCGGTCGAGGCATTCAGTGTTTCCGGAAGCCGAATTTCCGGTAAAAAAGAGGAATTGAGGTGATTTGTAAGAATATCTTGTCTGGTTTCTGCTTCAAGGCACCAGACCTGAACGCTGTTGCCATTGTTGACAAGTAGTCTCGCCAATGCTGTCCCCCATGCTCCAGCGCCGATCACGCCAATTTGCAAGTTCTCAGACAGCATAATTTCGGCAGCTCTCATGTTTTTTGAGAATTTGTTTTTGCAGATCCTCAAGAGGAGCAGAAAGGGACTTTAACTGTTCGGAAAGCTCTACTATCTGTAGAGAAGTCTGCTCCGGAGATGGACTGCCCTGGTGCTGTCTCTGGTCAATCAATTTTCGAGGATCATGGAACAACTCCAGATCTTCCGCAATTTCAGTTGGGTGTCCGAATTCTGCCAGTGTTTTCTTCAAAGCCGAGTTAGTAATTTTTGTGTCCGGTTCAGACAATTTTACTGCACGTGAGAGAAGATGATAACACTCGCGAAATGGTAGTTCCAGGGTCCGTGCTAAATGATCAGCAATATCAACAGAATTCATAAAACCTGTTTCACATTGCTTTTTCATCTTTTCAGTATTGATGCTCAAACTTTCAAAAACACCCCGTAAAATAACAGGCGCCTCTTCGCACTCCCGGATCAGATCCATGATCAGATATTTTGTAACCTGAGTGTCACGATTATAACCGCTCAAACTGCCTTTTTGGATACCCAGCAAACTTGATAAAAATCCGTGAGCCAGAGAGGCCTTTGATTTGATAACTTCAGCGAAATCCGGATTTTTCTTTTGCGGCATGATCGAAGAACCGGTTACATAATTATCGTCAAGCTGCAGCAATCCGGAATATGGATGACTCAAAAATATTAGATCCTGCGAAACTATACTGAGATGATTCATCAGCATTGCGCCAGCATGTGCGAGTTGAGCCTCGTTTTCCCAGCGTGAAACAATGCAGTCCAATGTGTTGCTGTCAACCTTCGCAAAAGCAAGCAGTTCGGTGGTGAGTTTGCGGTTAATCGGCCAGGACGTTCCAAAAGCAGCCGCTGCACCCAGGGGGTTGCGGTTGATTTGTGAAATCGAAAATGAGAGACGCTCGAGGTCTCTGCAAAGTCCCTGAACATAAGCACAGAGCCAGTGGCCCCAAGTGGTAACCATTGCCGGCTGGTAATGCGTGAATCCGGGCATGACACTTTCGGTGTGTTCCGCTGCCTGCGTCAGTAAAGAGTCTGCCAGATTTTTTACGGAATCGAAAAGATTTAAGCCAACACTGCGTAAATAAAGACGCATATCACAGGCAGATTGGTCATTCCGGCTGCGTCCAATATGCATCCGCCCACCGGCGTCCGCTCCCTGTTTTTCAGTAACAAAAGCTTCAACATTGATGTGTACATCCTCTTTGGCCGGATCAAGTGAAAATTCACCTGTCTCTACAAGTTTTTCAAGTTGGCTGAGGCCGGTTAAAATTTTCGCTAAACTTGCTTTTGGAATCAGCCCCTGCCGTTCAAGCATGATGCAATGCGCACGGTTGGTCCAAATATCGTAGGGCAGCAGTAATTCATCTGCCATCGGTAATTCATGCACATCTCGTCCTGCACAAAAAAGAACATTCTGTTCATCAGGCTGATTCTTGAGGTGACTACCCCAAATTTGTGATTGTTTATCTTTCATCTTTTCTCATGTTTGATGAAGCTGTAAAAGTCCTGAAAACGTTCCATTTCAAACAAAGCGCCTAACATACTCAACTGTTTCTTTGATTGTCCATCTTAAGCGGTATCAGAAAAAATGCAAGCAGATCACGTTGCTGAGAACAATCAAAGACTACTGAAAGTGGCCCTGAGATTGCATCCTCTTCACTCATAAATTTTATAAAATATTCAACAGTGCAAGTGGTTTCATGGCAGGAATGTTTGATAACAATCTATTTACTTTAGTGCAGAAGACGCTGGACTTCCGTACTCAGCGTCAGGATTTGCTGACTTCCAATATTGCCAACAAGGACACTCCCGGCTACAAAGCGGAGGATATGGTCTTTGAGAAAAGCCTTGAAAAAGCTCTGCATGCCGAAGAACCGGGTTTACTCAAAACTACAAATTCCAAACATTTTGACGGACGTAACACACCGCCGCTGAAACTGGTGGAAGCCCAGCGTATACATAGCGCTTCCCCTTTCCCCGATTTTGACGGTAACACAGTTGATCTGGATCGTGAAATGGCAAAGATGGCTGAAAACCAATTGATGTACAATGCCAGCATCCGGATGCTCACTCACCAGTTCCGTATGTTGAAAACCGCAATAACTGAAGGACGCTAATGAGTTTTGAATCTTCCCTGAATGTGAGTGTTTCCGGAATGGCAGCTCAGCGGCAGCGGGTTAACACTATTTCCGAAAACATTGCTAACGCAAATACGACGCGAACTCCTCAGGGGGGACCATACCGTCGTCGTATTGTAACACTGGCCGCGGTTTCCAACGACCGAACTTTTGAAGAAGAACTGCGCTCGCAGCAACGCTCGCTGGACACGGCAACCGAAGTCAAGGTGGTGGGGATTTCACAGGACAACCGCGCGCCGATTTTACGTTATGAACCAGGACATCCGGATGCAAATGCTGAAGGATATGTAGCTATGCCAAACGTCAATGTGATGGAAGAAATGGTGAGCCTGATGGAGGCATCACGTTCCTATGAAGCAAATACCGCGGCATTCAACGCTACAAAAAATATGGCTCAGTCCGCGATTGATTTGGGTCGTAACGTTTAGTACAGATCTTCATAGCTGATCTTAAATTATAAATGACGTGGTTTTAAGATGGTATAAGAACTCATCAAGTGGGACGTTTCCACTCTTTGAGAATTTTTTTTGATCTAAAGATTTTATGAATATTAAACTGCCTTCAATCTCACCTCCGGTTACAGGGCTAAAAACCGGAATTGAAAGTCAAAATCAAAACCTGGAAAGTGGTGGCTTAAGCCGTACTTTTGAAAAACTTCTGCAGGATGTTAATCAACAGCAGTTGACTGCTGAAGCTAAACAAGTAGAACTTCTGGTAACAGAAAATAAAGATATTCATGGAACAATGCTGGCGCTGGAAAAAGCAGACCTATCCATGCGTCTCATGCTTCAGATACGTAACAAACTTGTCAGTGCATACGAAGAAGTAATGCGCATGCAGGTCTGATTCCTGTATTCAGGATACCCCTAAATTCTCCCAAAAAAATAAAAACCAACAAGGCGGCCAATTGTGCCTGCCTCTCCAGTTTTCCATCTGACGTACTTACTTGTCATTCCCGTGAAAGCGTGAATCCTTTATTTCAGACACTTACAAGATTTTGGTTTTCCGCTTTCGCGTGAATGACAACTTTTTACGGAACCAAAAGAGATTAATTCCTGTTGATTAATTCTGATTTGTGGTAAATTAATATGTTAATTTTTTGCGAGCTACACATAAAAAAACATTAAAGAATGAATAAAAAAATGGAGTGGAAAAGAACACATTATTGCAGTGATTTAAGAGTAGAGGATGTTGACCGTGAAGTTGTGCTGATGGGTTGGTGCAAAACAAGGCGGGATCATGGTGGAGTAATATTTGTTGATTTACGGGATTATACCGGAATAACTCAGATAGTCTTCAAAGTGGAAATCAGTGAGTCCTCACATGTATTAGCGGATACGATACGCGGCGAGTTTGTGTTAGCAGTGAAAGGCAAAGTTGCCCACCGGATAGAAGGCAACGTGAATCCGAAACTTCCTACCGGCCAGATTGAGGTACTGATAGAAAACCTGGAAATCCTGAATCAGTCCCTGACACCGCCTTATGTGCTGGATGACCGCGAAAATGTGGATGAAAAATTACGGCTGACTTACCGTTTTCTTGATTTACGGGATTCAACACTGCAAAACAATTTGATGCTGCGCTCAAAGGCCATGCAGATTGTCCGTAACTACTACACAAGTCAGCGCTTTTTTGAAATTGAAACTCCGATTCTGACAAAATCAACACCTGAAGGTGCCCGTGATTATCTGGTGCCTTCCAGAGTAAATCCAGGACTGTTTTATGCTTTACCGCAGTCTCCGCAGCTTTTTAAACAATTACTGATGATCAGCGGTTATGACCGTTACATGCAGATTGCACGCTGTTTCCGTGATGAAGATTTGCGGGGGAACCGTCAGCCTGAATTTACTCAAATTGATTTGGAATTGAGCTTTAGTGAACCTGAAGAAATATATGAATTAACAGAAGCCTTGATGGTCCAGTTGTTTGAGCAGACAATCGGGGTGAAAGTTGAAACGCCTTTCCCGCGTATGACTTATCAGCAAGCAATGGAAAATTATGGTTCAGATGCACCAGACATACGCTTTGAGCTGAAACTCATTGATATTTCAGATATTGCTGCAGACTGCGAACTGCGTGTTTTCAAACAGGTAGTGGACAAAGGAGGAATTGTTAAAGCGATTTGCGTTCCGGGCGGTGCGGAATTTTCCCGCAAAGATCTGGATGATTTGACCGAATTCGCGCAAATATACGGTGCAAAAGGCATGGCCTGGATTAAACGTAATCCTGACGGATGGCAGTCGCCGATTGCGAAGTTTTTTACAGATGAGCAAAAACAGGCACTTGAAGAACGGGTTGGTTTAAACGAAGGTGATCTGGTACTGTTTTGTGCAGATCAAAAGAAAGTTGTTTATGACGCGCTTGGGAATTTGCGCAAAGAAATTGCTCAACGACGGGGTTTGCTGAACGACAGTGAATACCGATTCGTCTGGGTTACAGATTTTCCCCTCTTTGAGTACAGCGAAACCGAAAAAAGTTACACCTCCAGCCACCATCCTTTTACTATGCCGGACACAGATGATCTGGAAAAATATGCTGAAAATTCTCCGGAAAAAATTCGTTCCCGTGCTTATGATGTGGTACTGAACGGTGTGGAAATAGGCGGTGGAAGTATCCGTATTCACCGTGAGGACATTCAGAATAAAGTCTTCAAATTATTGAAGTTAACTGAGGAAGAAATTGAAAGCAAATTCGGTTTTCTGATGAAAGCACTTTCTTTTGGAGCTCCGCCTCATGGAGGAATTGCGCTGGGCTTTGATCGTCTGATGATGTTCCTGCTGAAGACAAATTCTATTCGTGATGTGATTGCTTTTCCGAAAACACAAAAAGCAGGCTGCTTGATGACTGATGCACCTTCTGCGGTTGAGACCGATCAACTAGATGAACTGCATATTCGGGTCAAAGCTTCTGCTCAGCAAATGGAGTAACAATGTCAAAAAAAACCACCATCGGTCTCATTTGCGGTGGAACCAGTGGTGAGCATGAAGTCTCGCTCGTTTCGGCCTACAACATTCAAGCCGCGCTTGACCGTGAGAAATATGAGGTGCTGATAATTGCTATTGATAAAAATGGCGCCTGGTTTTTGGGGAACTCTTCGGAATTATTGGAGAACACGCATGATGTGCGTCAAGTAACTTTTAAGAAAAATCTGCCAACCGCACTTCCGCAAACAGGAAGTTCCGGTGACGAAAACCTGACTGCAAAGGAACAGTCTGGAAACGAATTGGCTGAAGTAGATGTTTTCTTTCCAATAACTCACGGAAAACTCGGCGAAGATGGCGCTTTGCAGGGCCTTTTGGAGTTGCTGGGAAAACCGTATGTCGGCGCAGATGTTTACGGTTCTGCGATCTGCATGGACAAGGACGTGACAAAACGTTTGCTGCAGCATCACGGGATTCCGGTTTCACGGTACAAACTGTTGCGCAATCCAGAAGATTTGTCATTTGAAGACGCAGTGCGCGAATTGGGAAACACACTATTTGTTAAACCCTGTCGTGAAGGTTCATCGCTTGGTGTTTCAAAGGTCAGAAACGCAGATGAATATCATGTTGCACTGCAGCAAGCATTTGCCGCAGACCGTAAGGTTTTGGTTGAAGAAGCTATTTCCGGACGTGAAATAGAATGTTCCGTGCTTGGTAATGATTCTCCTGAAGCAGCATCGGTTTTAGGAGAAATTGTGCCTCTGCGTGAGTTTTATTCTTATGAAGCGAAGTATGTGGACGATGATGGAGCGGAACTAAAAATTCCCGCAGAAATTGATCCGCAGGTTTCACTTAAAATCCGCAAAGCCGCGGTGGAATCTTTTCTAATTACTGAATGCCGTGGTATGGCCAGAGTTGATTTTTTCCTGCGTGATGACAATACTTTCATTCTTAACGAAATCAATACTTTGCCGGGCTTCACAAAAATCAGTATGTTCCCGAAACTTTGGGACGCATCAGGCCTGCCTTATGCCGAACTGCTGGATCGCCTGATTGAACTGGCACAGGAATAAAAGTTAATCGGGCAGATCCAAAATCCTCTTGTCTCAATTCATTTGTAAATAGTCTGATGCAACTGCACAAAAATCCCCCGCTGAACATTGTTCTTTACGAACCTCAAATTCCACCGAACACAGGCAACATTGCCCGCTTGTGCGCAGCTACGAAATGTCATTTGATTTTGCTCGGGAAACTGGGTTTTGATTTAAGTGACAAACAGCTTAAGCGAGCCGGACTGGACTATTGGCAATGGGTTAGCTGGGAGCATTTTTCTGATGCGGAATCTTTTTTTGTGACTCTTTCTCCGGAAAAATTTCATTTCCTTTCTGTGCACAACGAACGTCCCTACACACAAATCAATCCTAAGGAAGGTGACTATTTGTTTTTTGGCAAAGAAACATCCGGGCTTCCAAACGACTGGATGGAGAGTTTTCCGGAACGCTGTTTTACTTTGCCGATGTGGGAAAAAGGGGTGCGTAGTTTAAATCTTGGTTCGTCAGTAGCAGTCGTGGTTTATGATGGATTACGCCAATTGGGAAAATTTTGAAAAGATGAAGTGATTCAATTGTTTTCTTGAACCAGAATAATGAACAAAATTTATAAAATAATGGACAAATTTCACTCTTGCAGACACAATCCTGTTATGATGAAACAAAATAAATATTAACCTGAAAGATAGTAGATAAAATGGAAGAGCAATATGGTGTAATGGTTTGTGGACACGGAAGCCGTGATGTAGAAGCAGTAAATGAATTTCAGGCGGTTGCACGTGGAATCAAGGAGCGTCTTCCGCAATATGAAACAGATTGGGGATTTTTAGAATTTGCAACGCCAGTGATTCGTACCGGTCTTGATGCATTGCGTGAGAAGGGCATCCGCAAAGTACTCGCGGTTCCCGGAATGCTGTTTGCCGCAGGTCATGCAAAAAACGATATTCCTTCTGTACTCAATGCTTATCAGGCACGAAATCCGGGCTTGTCAATTTCTTATGGACGTGAACTCGGAATTGATCTGAAGCTGATTCGCGCTGCCGGTGATCGTGTTGAAGAAGCCCTGCAAAAAGCAGGCGACCGGATTGCACGCGAAAAAACCTTGCTTGTGGTCGTCGGACGCGGGGCTTCTGACCCGGACGCAAATTCAAATGTTTCAAAAGTAACCAGAATGCTTTGGGAAGGTCTTGGTCTCGGATGGGCAGAAACGGCATATTCCGGAGTGACTTTTCCACTGGTGGAGCCAGGACTTGAGCATGCGACAAGACTCGGATACAAGAGAATAATTGTGTTTCCGTATTTTTTATTCACCGGTGTGCTTGTCAAAAGGATCTTCCACTATACAGATATCGTAGCGGCCAAACATCCGGAAATTGAATTTGTCAAAGCCTCTTATCTAAATGATCATCCCTTGGTTTTGGATGCTTTTGCGGAGCGTGTGGAAGAAATCAGAAATGGTGTAAACAACATGAACTGTCAGCTGTGTAAATACCGTGAGCAGTTTTTAGGTTTTGAAAATGAAGTTGGATTACGTCAGGAAAGTCACCACCACCACGTTGAAGGTATTGGCACAGGAAGCTCCGTAGAAGCCAGAGAGGACGATGCAACAGGGAGTTACAGTGTGACCGGCAATGCACATGCACACGAACATGCGCATGAACATGATCATAAGCACGAGCATACTCACGGGCATGACCATGATCACGAACACCATCCCTACCCACACGCCAACCATCCTTTGGGACCTAACACGCTGGAAGAAAATTCAGGAAAGTCCGGTAGCGAATGACTGTTGATTATCTTCGTGACCCGAAAGCAATTTATAATGAATCTTTCGCAACTATCCGCAGGGAGGCTGATTTATCAAATCTACCGGAAGAGATTGCAGACATAGCAGTGCGTTTGATTCACGCTTGCGGAATGACGGATATTGTTGAGGATATTATTTATTCTCCGGATGCGGCCAGTTCCGCTCGCGAAGCCTTAAAGCGAGGTGCACCTGTTTTGTGCGATGCGAGAATGGTGGCAGAAGGAATTATTAACTCCCGCCTGCCTGCAAACAATGAAATTCTATGTTGGAATAAACATCCGGAATGCGCTCCACTCGCCAAAAAAATGGGAACAACACTTTCAGCGGCTGCAGTCGATTTTTGGCGCCCCCAACTCGCTGGAGCAGTGGTAGCAGTCGGTAACGCCCCCACGACATTATTTCGACTGCTGGAAATTCTCACGGAAGGAGTGGAACCGCCAGCCGTTATTTTTGGTTTTCCGGTCGGCTTTGTTGGCGCAGCAGAATCGAAAGAATTGCTCGTAAATCAATGCAGAAAAAACGTGCCTTTTATGACTCTTTCCGGGCGCCGCGGAGGTAGCGCAATGGCGTCTGCGGCAGTTAACGCTGTGGCAAAACATGCTCAAATTTGAGGGGGCTTTAAGCCGAGGCTAATAGGAATGTAATAAACTATCAACAGCGTAATTCTGTGGCAAAAGGAATCAATAATCAGAGATAAAATGCCTGATATAACTAAAAAATGGCTTCGCATTATTGGAATTGGTGAGGACGGCTGGGACGATTTAGCGGCCGATTCCAGGGAGTTGCTCTACGAATCCGAAATCGTGCTTGGAGGTGAGCGGCACCTGAACATGATTCCGGATGACTGGGAAGGGGAACGTATCGTTTGGCCTTCTCCGATTCGGGAGGCGGTTACAAAAATCGTGAGTTGGCGTCCCTCTGAAACCAGTGTAGGTAAAAAAGTTGCGGTAATGGCAAGTGGTGATCCGTTGTGTTACGGAATCGCGGCTAAGTTGTTGCGGCATTTGCCCGTTGAGGAAATCTGGATCAAACCTGCTTTGACGACATTTTCGCTGATTTGTTCTCGGGTTGGCTGGTCACTTCCGGATGTTGAAACGTTGACGATTCACGGCCGTCCGGTGGAAATGCTGCATCCGTTTGTACAGCCCGGTGCAAAATTGCTTGTGCTTAACAAAGATGAGGGGAGTCCAAAACAAACAGCAGAACTGCTTACTGCAAGAGGTTTTGGCAAAAGCCGAATCACCGTTCTGGAACATCTGGGTGGCAGTAAAGAAAGACAGTTTTCCGGACAAGCTGATTCCTGGTCTCACCCAGAAGGAGCCGCGCTGAATGCGATGGCACTTGAGTGTATTCCAGACGCTAACGCAAACTTTCTTGCCAGGATTCCGGGGCTTCCTGACGAGGCGTATTTACATGACGGTCAACTGACAAAACGTGAAATCCGAGCGATCACACTGTCACGTTTGATGCCGGTTGTGGATCAAGTTTTGTGGGATGTCGGTGCAGGCTGCGGCTCAGTAGCGATTGAATGGATGCGCAGTAATCCGCGTTGTCATGCACTGGCAATTGAAAAATCGGAGGCTCGTTTGAAACTGATTCAACAAAATGCTTTTCAACTGGGTGTACCAATGCTACAGATTGTTCCCGGAAATGCACCGGAGGTTTTGGTGGATCTGCCTGCACCGGACGCGGTTTTTGTTGGCGGCGGACTCTCTGCTGGAAATGTGTTGGAAATGTGCTGGCACGCGCTCAAGCCCGGAGGTCGTTTAGTAGCCAATGCAGTAACTCTAGAAGGTGATCAAAAATTGCTGCAGTGGCAAAAAGAAAATGCTGGAAAGTCCGCTGCTAGTGGAGATTTGACTCGCTTGGCAGTCTCTCATGTGGAATCAATTGGAAAATTTCAAAGCTGGAAAGAGGCGCGTTCTGTGACTCAACTTGCTGTTATTAAAAAACATTAAAGTGATCACCACAAATATCCGCGGATGTTCACGGATTTTTTTCCACTTTGATCTGTGTTGATCCGTGGCTAAAAAAATTTGATGATACAAAAAAACGAGGAAAAACGAGGATTCCTTTACGGAATCGGTGTAGGTCCGGGTGATCCGGAATTGTTGACGATTAAAGCACATCGTTTGATCAACGAATGTGACATCTTGGCTTATCCCGCACCTGAAGTAGGTGAAGGGCTGGCACTTGAAATTGTACGGCCGCTATTGAAAAACGTGACTGAATTTCTGCCGCTTCGACTGCCGATTGCAGTTTCTCCATTTCCGGCTCAGCGAGCCTATGATCAAGCAGCGTTACTGTTGGAAGTTCAACTGGAAGCAGGTAAAACAGTCGCGGTAATTTGTGAAGGTGATCCGTTTTTTTACGGCTCATTTATGTATTTGTTTGAGCGCCTTTCAGAACGATTCAAGACGAAAATTGTTCCCGGGGTTTCTTCACCGATGGCCGGTGCTGCTGTTTTAAAAACACCGCTGGTTTCACGTAATGAAGTTTTAACAATATTACCCGGACCACTGGAAGAGGCCGATTTGGAGCAACGCTTGTTAAATACAGATGCAGCGGTGATTATGAAAGTTGGGCGGCATCTTCCTAAAATCCGGAGGGTGCTGAGGCATCTGAGACTTGAGCATTGTGCGCATTATGTGGAGCACGCTACCATGCACAATCAGCAAATAATACCAATTGAAAATCTTGAAGCCCAAAATGTCCCTTATTTTTCCATGATTCTCGTGCGTAAAATTAAAAGTCAACTCACATCCGGAGTCGTATGAGTCAACGGATTGTGGTTTTTTGTCTGGGGAAAAGTGCCTTAGCACTTGCTCAGAAAATAGCAAAACACTTAAACGCGGAATTGCACGGGAAAGCGGAACGGATGTCACCGGACGACTCGCTGCTGCCGGATGAAAAAACAAATCCGGAGGTTGATCTTATTTTTACTAACGCAATGGAACATCTTGCTGCTTTGTTTAGTGAGGGAACAGCAATTATTGGTGTTTGTGCATCAGGAATTTTGGTTCGTGGAGTGGCTGGCTGTCTCGAAAACAAGCAAAATGAGCCGCCTTTGATTGCTGTGGCGGAAGACGGAAGTTCGGTTGTTCCGCTGCTAGGTGGACATCATGGCGCAAATGCGCTAGCCAGAAAAATCGGCCAATTAATCGGAGCCACGCCGGCCATAACCACAGCTGGAGATTTGCGTTTTGGCATTGCATTGGACGAACCACCGCAAGGTTTTGTACTGGCCAATCCGGAAGACCTAAAGGGGTTTACAGCAGAACTTTTGGCAGGCGAAGCAGTATCGCTTTCTCCGGAAACTAAAACCTTAACTCCGGATTCCTTGCCTGTAAGCAAAACTGCAGCCCAGGATCCCATGCCGGGATTTTACGAATGGCTGCACGAAAGCCGCCTGTCTTTTACAGAAAATGCAAAGCTGCGGATTTCGCTATGCACGGATCCAATTTCTGGGAATGCCGAACATTTAGTTTTTTGTCCGGCATCAAAACTACCTGCAAAAAATATTGTAATTGGTGTAGGGTGCGAACGTGGGGCCGAGCCGGAAGAGTTGATTTCACTTGTCCGTAAAACATTGGTGGAAAATGAGATTGCTCCGGAAAGAGTCGCGCTGGTGGCTTCGCTTGATCTCAAATCCGATGAACCTGCGGTCCATGCATTAGCAGCATATTTTACGGAAAATTGCGGAGCAGAATGTCCAGCACGATTTTTTGATGCACCGACTTTGGAAGCTCAAACTCCGAAATTAAAGAATCCTTCAGAAATTGTTTTTCAGGAAGTTGGATGTCATGGAGTGGCAGAAGGTTCAGCACTTGCGGCTGTTGGAGATTCCGGAATCTTGCGGGCGCCAAAAATAAAGTCTGCCAGAGCAACTTGTGCTATTGCAGAGTCGGCGGAGTTCTTGGATCCGCAAATGATTGGTCGGGCGCAGGGAACTTTGTTCATTGTTGGTACAGGCCCGGGAACACCACAGTGGCGGCTACCGGAGAGTGAAAAAATGCTCCGGAAGGCAACTGACTGGGTTGGTTATGGGCTCTATCTGGACTTGATTGCTGATTTGCACAACGGTCAAAAACAGCACCGTTTCGACTTAGGCCAGGAAGAAGTAAGGGTGCGACATGCCCTGGAATTAGCGGCTCAAGGAAAAACGGTTGCCCTCGTTTCATCTGGAGATCCAGGAATTTACGCAATGGCGACGCTGGTTTATGAATTGCTTGAAACCGGAAATTCTGGTGTCTTCGCAAAGCCCTGTGCCAAGGATAATTTTGTCGCCGAATGGCAAAGGATTCATGTTGAGGCCACTCCCGGAATTTCTGCTTTGCAGGCAGCAAGCTCTCGGATCGGTGCTCCGCTCGGACATGATTTCTGCACAATTTCGCTCTCAGATTTACTCACACCGTGGGAAACGATCGAACGCAGAATTCGTGCAGCAGCTGAAGGTGATTTTGTAATTGCTTTTTATAATCCAGTTTCACGCCGCCGCACTACGCAACTTGTCCAGGCACAGGAGATTTTGTTGAAACATCGACCTGCGGAAACACCGGTTATTATTGCAAGGAATCTTGGTCGTGATGAAGAAAAAGTTAAGGTTGTTTCGTTGGAAAACATGGCTCCAGCACAGGTTGATATGCTGACGGTAGTTCTGGTAGGCTCAAGCCAAACACGACGACTGCAATTGCCAAATGGCGAGGTCAGGGTTTATACTCCACGCGGTTATGATAAGAAAACATAAGTTTCATGATGAAGAACTAACATAAAAACTTGCTGCTTAGTACACAAAGAATACCAAGGATTATCCTTTGCACTCTTCGCATACTTAGTGGCTAAATTGAAAAATCAGAAATCAAATGACAGTACATTTTATAGGAGCAGGTCCGGGGGCGCCTGATTTAATCACAATTCGTGGACGTGACTTAATCGCAAAATGTCAGGTTTGCCTTTACGCAGGTTCTCTAGTTCCTCAGGAACTGGTGGCTTTTGCACCGCAGGGGGCGTTGGTGCGGGACACAGCGCCGTTGAATTTGGATGAAATAATTGCGGAAATTATAACTGCGCATGACGCGGGTAAAGATGTAGCGCGTGTGCATTCTGGTGACCCTTCACTTTACGGAGCGACTGCCGAACAAATGCGCCGGCTGGATGAGCTTGGAATTCCGTATGACGTTACTCCCGGAGTCCCGGCATACGCGGCGGCAGCGGCGGAATTAAAACAGGAATTGACGCTGCCGGAAATCAGCCAGACCATCATTGCCACCCGGACCACCACGCACGCCTCCGCCATGCCGGAAGGTGAAGAACTCGCAAAACTGGCGGCGATTGGCGCAACTCTGGCGATTCATTTATCGGTGCGAAATCTCAAGTTTGTGCAGGATGAACTGATTCCGCATTACGGCGAAGATTGTCCAGTCGTGGTGGCTTATCGGGTAACTTGGCCAGATCAACAGTTCATTCACGGAACACTGGCTGACATACGTGAAAAAGTGCGAAAATCTAAAATCAGCCGAACCGCTTTAATTATGGTCGGTAGAGTTTTTGCTGAACATGATTTCCGTGACAGTGCCCTCTACGATCCGCAGCATGTGCATGTACTTCGGCCAAAGAAGAAATCAATAAATTAATAAAGCGAAATGCTGGTGTTCATGTTTAGGTGTGTAGATATTTTCAATCTACAAACTTAATTGAAAAACTTCCCGTATCACACCTTTTGTCAAACCGACATAAAACTTTAATACAGTAAATCCATGATTCAACGTCTAAATCTTTTCTTTGAAAATTTGCCTGAAAAGCTGCGTCCGTGGCGTTGGTGGGTGTTGCTATTGTACATCATCCTTATGTCCTTTCTTGCTGCAGGAATTCCTCGATTCGCCTTCACCTGGGCAAATGATGATATGTTTGGCAAAGATGATCCTGTTCAAATATCGCTGGACCGGATCAAGGACCTCTTCGGGGGCACTGTGACTCTCGGCATGGTTTACCGACCAGTCGACGGGGATTTATTTTCAGCAAGAAGTCTGGGGGCTTTGAAGAACATTCATAAGGAACTTGACGAAAAATCCACTCTTGGCACAAATGATCCAGAAAATTCGCTGCAGCTTCTGTCTAAAGTTGAATCACTTATCAATACCAGCTTTACTGAAGTAGATGGGGACAGCATCCAGTTTCGCGACTTCATCGGTGAGGAACTGCCACAAAGTCCGGAACAGAGCCGGTTGTTGCGCGAACAGGCCATCGATGAACCGGAGTATCCTCGTATCCTGGTTTCTGATAATTTGGAGTTAGGAATGCTGGTTCTGAGATCGAACCTTGATGCTATTCCTCTTGTAGGTGAGGAACTCGACGTGTTGGAAGGTTTTGATGAAAACGAGCTTGAAGGACAGGACGAACAGGAGCCGCAATTTGTCCAGCATGGCCTCAAGGATTATGCTAATTTTGAAAAACAAGTCTGGAACCTGCTGAGTGAAGAACGGTTCAAAAAGGATCTTGTGTTCATGCATCCCAGTTGGGGTGCATTCTATGAGAACGACGTCTGGGCAGTAGAATATCAGCGGGCGCTTGTAATATCACTCTTCTTCAGTCTTCTTCTTACCTTCCTGCTATTGGGATCATTACGCGCGGTGATTTGGCCGATCATGATTTTCGTTTCAAGTATTGTTGGAGTTCTTGGCCTTGCAGGCTGGACGGGTTGGCCCATCGACCTTTCGCTCTACATTGCTTTCGCACTGGTCAGCGTTGCCGCGATTGCCGACGTGGTGCATGTAATGTCTGGATACCTGTTTTTTCATCATCAGGGTCAACACCACAGGGAAGTGCTACGTTCCGTCTTCAGTAAAACTGCCCTGGCCTGTCTACTTACAAGCCTAACCACCTCCATCGGTATTTTTTCACTTTATTTCATCAAATTGAGCGTAATACAGACTATGGGTCTTTTAGGGGGTATTGGAGTGATATTTGCTTTTGTGCTGACCGTCTTTCTTCTCCCAGTTCTGTTGAACTGGTTTCCACCGCGCCCTCTGAGAAGTAAAGAAACGCCTGAAGTTTCTCAGCTTCTCCGGGTTGTTAAGCATTTGCTTAATGGGATTGAGAGGATGAGTATGTGTTATCCTAAGAGTGTTATTGTCTTATTTGCTGCTGTAGGAATGCTGCTGATTCTTGGCATAGCCAGAATTGAAATCGACACGGTCTATTCTGAATATTACCCGCCTGATTCCCCAGTGCGTCGTTCGATAATTCTGATGGACGAGCATTTCCTAGGCACAGGAAATATGGAAATCCTGCTAGAAACTGAAACTGAAGGTGTCTTTCGAGACCCCGAAGTGCTTCTTGCACTGGAAGAGGTCAAGCAGTGGATTGAGACAAAATATCCGGAACTGGTTACTCATAACTGGACGCTGAATAATCAACTAAAACAGACTCACCGCAAACTGAAGGAAAACCGTGAAGAATACTATACCGTGCCTGACAGTACTGATCTGGTGTCTCAGTTGCTGGTACTAATCGAAGGAGGAGATTATGAAAACCTTGAACGACTTGTTTCGCTGGATTATGCAAATGCACGGATGAGTATCTCTTTAAAAACGATCGGCTCGAAAAAGTCCGTGGAATTGCTAAAGGTTATTCAACCGGGAGTTGAAAAAATTCTCTCACCACTTAAGGTGCGTTATCCGGAACTGAAGATAACATTAACCGGCGGAGTTGCAAGCTGGGCTAGAGTATTTGACGCGATAAGCTGGTCCCAGATATACAGTTTCGGATTGGCATTCCTCATTATCTCGCTGATCATGTTTGGCATCTTTGGGTCATTGAAACTAGGCCTTGTGGCAATTCTGCCTAATACTTTTCCAATGCTGACGGTGTTTGGGCTGATGGGCTGGCTTGAATTTAATCTTGATATTACTACGCTGATGACAGCACCGATCATCATCGGAATCGCAGTGGACGACACGATTCATTTTATCACACACTATCGGCTGTCCCTGGTCAAAGGAGCAAGTATTACCGAGGCGATCCATGACACCCTCCACGAAGTAGGACAGGCAATCATTTTCACAACATTGATCCTGATGTCGGTTTTTCTCTTCTTCATACCGGTCAGTCACGTTGGTGTTTCACACTTCAGCATCCTTGCAGTCATCGCTGTCTTTTCTGCTCTTCTCGCAGACCTGTTTTTGCTTCCGGCACTTTGCCGTGTTTTGCAGATACGAGTTTAGTAAAGTCGATAATCAGCATTCACGCCAATTTGTGTTGATCTATCCAGTCCAACACTTGATATACTTGCAGGCATAGATCAGCGGAATTCACTAACGGTCTGTCAACCATCAGCACCGGTATTTTTAACTTTCGGGCTGCTTCAATTTTTGCGTAGGTAGAGTCACCACCGCTGTTTTTACTAACCAGCATTGTCACACCATACTGCCGGAACAAGCTGAGTTCGTTTCTCAGAGTAAAAGGTCCACGCGCTTGTAAAAACTCAGCCTTTTCCCAAACGAAAGTTCCGCTTACCGACCCAACACTTTCCGGAAGCTCCACGCTGCGTACAACAAAATGACATTTCCTGCATCGCTGAAAAAGCTCTAAGCCCCGGTTTCCCGTGGTTAGGAAAACGATTTGCTTTGATATCCGGGAGTTTGTGTCTATGGATTCGGATTTTAAATATTCAGCTGCGGCTGCCAAATCTGGTACCTCAATCCATTGATCTCCGGTATGTTTTAGCCATGCTGGACGAGTCAAACGTAGATACGGCAAACCAAGTTCCGTTGCCACCGCAAGTGCGTTTTCGCTGATTCGAGTCGCATAGGGGTGGGTTGCGTTGACCAAAAATGTAATTTTTTCCTGCAGCAGATATTTCCGTAATCCCAAAATACTGTTCTGGCCTGACTTAGCACCCTCATCGTAAGTGTCTGCAAAGCCACCGATTCGGACTTGGCCGGCGGGAACTTTTGGATTCCCAGTGATTCCAGCCAGCGAACTGATGACAGTTAATTGTCTTGGTGGATATCGGTCAACCAGACATTCCGCAAGTTCATAGGCTTCACGGGTTCCACCCAGAATTAAAAGTTTTTCAGGCATTATTTTCAGCCTCTCCGACGAGCTCACCTTGACGGTCTGCACCAGACGTTCCGGAAATTACCATGATATTTAATATAGTTTCTGTATTCCGTAACGCTTTTCGGGCAACGAGCCCGGCTTTTTGTGCTATAACGTCCGCCAGGGGGAGTCCGGCTTTTTGTGCCAGTATAAGTACTTCATTGGCAGTGTTGGCGGATTTGGCCTGCTCACATAATTCCTGATTTGCACCTAGTTTTTTTAGCAGCTCTGCTAACAGTTTAAAATCGACCTGGCTACGTCCCGAATGTAAATCGAGATGACCCTGTGCCAGCTTGGTAAGTTTTCCGAATCCTCCACCGATCGTTAGTTTCGGCAAGGGATTTTTGCGGAAATATTTTAGTAAGCCACCGGCAAAATCTCCCATATCCAGCATAGCTTCGTCCGGAAGCTGGTAGTAGTTTTGCACAAATTTTTCGCTGGTGGAACCGGTACATCCTGCTACTTGCTGCAAACCGTTAGCACACGCAACGTCAATGCCTCGATGAATCGAATGAATCCAGGCAGAACATGAATACGGGATGACAATGCCGGTTGTTCCTAAAATCGAAATCCCTCCTAAAATTCCGAGGCGCGGATTCCAAGTTTTTTTTGCTAACTCTTCCCCTCCGGAAACGGCAACCGTCAAGACCACATTTCCGGAATGGTTAAATTTTTCCGCGATTTCTGAAATCACCGCGCACATCATTTGACGTGGAACAGGATTGATCGCAGGTTCTCCAATTTCCAGCGCAAGCCCTGCTTTTGTAACTGTTCCAACTCCGGAACCTGCTCTGAAGACAACACCCTCTCCTGGAATTCCAGGCCTGACCGTGACGCTGATTTCTGCTCCATGCGTTACGTCCGGATCGTCACCAGCGTCTTTGATTATACTGGCGGTTGAAAAATCGATACCGTTTTCTGTGTGGTGTAGAACAAACTCCGGCTGCTCACCTTTGGGTAAAACAATTCTGACAGAAGAAGTAAATTTTCCTGTAATTAGTGCTTCAAAAGCAGCTTTTGCTGCAGCAGTTGCACAGGCACCGGTCGTCCAGCCACTTTTGAGAGTTCCGGAGGGTTTGTCAATCATAATGCATTCGAAACTTTGCTGTAAAAATCTTGTTTATCCTGTTATTCTTACACAAGCGAAAAAGATATAAAATGATGACTTTAACGCATTTTCAAATTTTTTCAGAGCAAAAAAAGTAATGCAGTCACTTCCTTTTGATTTACCTAAGTTTGAACCGGGTTGGGTTTGGCTGGCCGGAGCAGGTCCCGGAGACGTAGGATTACTCACACTTCATGCTTTAAATGCACTTCGGCAGGCTGATGTGGTGGTTTATGATGCCTTAGTTGGGAAAGGAATACTTGAATTGGTCTCAACAGATTGTGAGCTCGAATACGCTGGGAAACGAGGAGGTAAGCCTTCGGCAAAACAAAAAGATATTTCGCTGAGGCTGGTAGAATTAGCTGAGCAAGGTAAGCGAGTTTTACGACTCAAGGGTGGCGATCCTTTTGTTTTCGGCAGAGGGGGTGAAGAAGCTTTGTGTTTAGTTAAGGCTGATATTCCTTTTCGGATTATTCCTGGAATTTCTGTAGGTGTAGGAGGATTGGCTTATGCAGGTATCCCGTTAACTCATCGTGATTTTAATTCGGCAGTCACTTTTTTGACAGGACACGGAATAGCCGGAGATGTTCCTGAAAGGCACAACTGGGATTCCATAGCTCAGGGCTCACCGGTGATCGTAATGTATATGGCAATGAAATATCTCTCAAAGATTTCAGAACGTCTTATGCAAAACGGCCGCTCACAGGATGAACCGGTTGCAGTGATTACTCAGGCCAGCTTACCCGAACAGCATGTTTTAGAAACCACTCTCGGGTCCTGCGCAATGGATGTTGAAAAATACGAAATTAAACCGCCAGCTATTATAGTGGTAGGCGAAGTGGTGTCATTAAGAGAATTTTTAAAATGGATGGATTAGTTTGAAATGAAGGTTGAACGCTGGGAAGGAAAAAAGGAAATCGGTCAAAATAAATCTCTAGAAGATCAGGCCAGTCTCAAAAGAAATTTGGAAAAATCGGCTGATCCTGCATTCCAGTTTCTCGCACAGCAAATGAAATAATCAGCTTAACTACAGAAAAACATGGTAAAAATAACAAAAGTTTATACACGTACAGGAGACACCGGGCAGACCGGACTTGTTGGAGGAAAGCGGCTTCCCAAAGATCATCCGCGTATTGAATCTTACGGAAGCGTCGATGAGCTAAATAGTGTAATAGGGCTTGCGTTGAGTTTTCTTGCTAAGAAGGGAGCCTCTAAAAGACGGGAAAAACTGGGATTGATTTTGGAAGCAATCCAGCAAAAACTTTTTGACATAGGCTCAGAACTGGCGACACTTCCAGGTGATGAGTACGAAGGGCAAATCACTTTACAGGCGGAAAATGTGGTATGGCTGGAGGAAATAATTGATGCGATGAATGAAGAACTTCAACCCCTGAAAAGTTTTATCCTGCCTGGAGGAACTTCGCTCAATGCTTTTTTGCATCAGGCACGTACTGTTTGTCGAAGAGCAGAGCGTGATATTCTCAAACTTAATCAAATAGATTTGGTAAATCCTGAAATCATCAAGTACATTAACCGTCTTTCCGATTTCCTTTTTGTTGCCGGACGCTGGGTCACAGAAACTTTAGGTGAAACAGAAACTTTGTGGCAGCCGGGAAAGAGCAGTCCGGACTGGAGTTGGAAATAGATGCATCGAATTGCCACCAAACCAGGGGATTTGGACTCCGAGCGCAAGCTTGAGGGAGTCTCCCAAATTCCTGCCGATATTTTATTTATCAGCACCGCCGATACCGAACTTTCCGGGCTGGCACAGGTTTGGGGTAAACGATTCGGGAAAAAAGCGGAGCAAACCCTGAGTTTAATGCAGGCCATTCCGCTCCAGCATCCGGACGCAGCAGAGCATTACGCGGATCATGTTTTGTGTGAAGCAAAACTGGCGATTTTCCGGTTGCACGGCGGCTACGGTTATTTTCCTCATCTGCTGGACGAAATCATCCACATTAAAAGTCACGGTGCCAAAACACGTATTCTAGTCCTTCCTGGAACGGATGAATGGGATCCGGAGTTGATGAAATTCAATGATTATGCTGAACCGGTGGTGCGTAAAATTTTTGCCTATTTTCGTGAAGGTGGAATTGACAACATGGAACGTGCGGCTGAGGCGGTGGAATTATTGCTGGAAAATAAGACTGAGGGCTTTCCGGAAGCACTTAAAATACCGACCTTTGGTTGGCTGGCAAAAAAATCCGTAGAAAAAAATAATTCAGCGGCTAAGAGTGAGAAGGACACAAAGCTAATAATTTCTCCTACTTCATGTCAGGATAAAGAAATTGGCAGAGTTTGGATAACCTTTTATCGTGCCTTGCAGCAAACCGGTGATATGGCTGTGGTAGAGGCATTGACTGAGGCCTTAATAAAACAGGGGCTTGAAGTTTCCGGGTTTTATGCCTACTCGTTGCGTGAACCAGAAGCGCAGCAAGAGATGCTGCAGAAAGCAGAGGAAGAACCCCCGGACGCAATTTTAACCATGCAGAGTTTTTCGATCGGCACCGGGCCTTGCGGGGGGAATATCGATGAGCGGGAAGAGACCCGTATTTCGTTTTTGGAAAGGCTGAATTGTCCTGTGATTCAGGTACCTACGTCCACCGAGGATAGAGAGGAATGGCTAAAAAATCCTCGGGGTCTTTCGGCTACCAACGCAGCAATGTCAGTGGTTCTTCCGGAAACCGACGGACGGCTTTTTAGTACAGTTGTTGGTTTCAAATCTGAAGAGACGTATGATCCGGATTTGCAGTTTCGTTCAAAACGTTTAGCTCCGGATTCAAATCAAATTGCGCATGTGGCGGAACTTACCGCGAATTGGGTACGCTTGCGACGAACCGCAAATACCGAAAAACGGGTCGCCATTATTTTGGCCAATTATCCAAATAAAGACAGTCGCCTCGGAAACGGAGTTGGACTGGATACACCGGCCAGTGTAATTGCTTTTTTGAAAGATTTGGGAAAACGAGGTTATTCAGTTGATAACATACCGGAAAATGGTGATGAGTTAATTCAGATTTTACAGGCGGGAATCACTAATGACTCGGAATTGAGTTATGGGAAAACTCCGGATCAAGGTATTTCCCGTGAACGCTTATTTGAAATGATCGGCGAGCTTCTTGAGTCAAGTCAGGCGACTTTGGCTAAACAATGGACGCATGAAGTTGCGGATTATATACCGATTGCCGGAAAACGTTTTGGCAACATTTTCATTGGAATTCAGCCGCAGCGCGGATTTGGTTTGCAGACTCAGGCGATTTATCACGATCCGGCTTTGTCACCCCCTCCGGAATATCTGGCGTTTTATCAGTGGATTCAGGAAGACTTTGACGCACATGCGGTTATTCATTTTGGCAAACACGGAAATTTGGAATGGCTGCCTGGACGAAGTGTTGCTCTGGGGTCGGATGATTTCCCGCAAATTGCGCTGAAGACTTTACCGAATTTGTACCCCTTCATTGTCAATGATCCCGGCGAAGGAACGCAGGCCAAACGCCGTGCGTCCGCCGTGATCGTTGATCACCTGACTCCCCCTTTGACTCGTGCCGGGCTTTATGAAGAATTGGACAAAGCCGAGCGTTTGCTTGAAGAACATGCCCATTGTGAAACGCTGTATCCGGAACGTGCCCACGAACTCGAACATGAAATTGAACATCTGCTGGAACACGCAGACTGGAGTGCAGAATTGCCCGAAGATGAAGACCAGCTCAATGCTCTCAGCAACCATCTCTGTGAACTCAAAGAAAGCCAAATCCGTTCCGGTTTGCACATATTTGGACAGCTTCCCCAAGGTGAGAAAAAAATTGATTTTCTGCTGAGTCTGCTGCGAATGCCTTCTGTGGACCGTCCGGGATTGTTACAGGCACTTTTGGGAAAAGCATCGGATTTTGATCTCGACACGCTCTCCATTAGTGGGCGCGATGAAATTGAGGAGCGCGCCCGACAGTGGATCAAAGATGAATTAGCTCATGCAAAAATCAGTAAGTCACAAAATAGTTCCCTGAGCGGAGTTGAAGGTATATCGGAAATAAGCCGCTGGCTCAGCGCAATTCTATTACCGCGTTTCATGCGTTGCGCAGAGGAAACCCGTAGTTTGGCATTGGCATTGGAGGGAAGATTTGTCATTCCGGGGCCATCTGGTGCACCTACACGGGGGCGGATAGATGTTTTACCGACCGGACGCAATTTTTATTCAGTCGATCCGCGAGTGATTCCAACACAGACTGCCTGGCGTTGCGGACAGGCACTGGCCGAGGAATTGATTGAGCGCTACCGAGCGGATCACGGTGAATTTCCGAAAACGACGGCACTCGTGATTTGGGGAACTTCTAACATGCGTACTGGTGGTGATGACATAGCTCAGGCTTTGGCTCTTTGGGGTTGTGAGCCAGTTTGGGAGCCAGTTTCCGGACGTGTGGTTGATTTCGAAATTTTGCCGCTTTCAGTTTTAGGGCGGCCAAGAGTGGATGTGGTTTTACGTGTTTCCGGAATGTTCAGGGATTCCTTTGGTGACGTGATGCGTTTGCTTTCGACTGTACCAAAACGTTTGGCGGAACTCGATGAACCAGAAGAAATGAACCCGGTACGTGCCGCATGGCTGGCGGATCAACAGCGTTTAAAAGATTCCGGAGCTTCTGCGGAAAACGCTCAACGGCTGGCGGAACTACGGGTCTTTAGCTCCGGACCTGGGGCATATGGGGCCGGACTTTTACCCCTGATTGATGCGGGAAACTGGGAAACCCGTGGTGATTTGACAGAAGTATTTTTAAAATGGGGCAGCCATGCCTATGACTCTGATGGTACA
>Ga0208764_10000182_pt1 | contig 36596 bp, 39 predicted proteins | sample ETNtaG_18_FD_185762 | JGI IMG/M metagenome (GOLD analysis project Ga0208764, IMG submission 185762) | Marine microbial and viral communities from oxygen minimum zone, Eastern Pacific Ocean - ETNP201302SV91 (SPAdes) (version 2) | ecosystem: Environmental > Aquatic > Marine > Oceanic ... | reverse complement strand
TAAACTCCAGTTGGTCCGCCTGTTCCTATTGTGAAGAACTCTGCTGATTTTGCTATTGTCGCCAATGGGGCAGACATTGCAAACATCATTAGTGCTCCTGCAATAGTGGAAATAAATTTTTTCATATTATTTTCCCCTTTTTTAATTATTAAGTTTAATGAAGTAAGGATATCAACTTGGGGAAAAAAACAAAAGTTAAATGCTGTCAGACCAAGCTTTTAGTTTTGCGACTCCATCAACTATATTTGGTGCATATTTCTTCACGGTTTCATTATCTAGATTTTTACTACCATAGGTTTTTTCTAAAAATCTTATACCATCAAAATCCGTGTAGCTTAGCCTTGCTGCCATTTTTTTAGCACTTAAACCAAAATCGCTGCCAGGCAACAATGCGACTCCTGTCTCTTTTAAAATATTTTCGCACATTTCTGAAGAATTTTTGAAATGTTTATTTTTAAATTCAGGCATTAAATAAAAACCTCCGGCAGGCGGAGTGATTATTACATTATTTGATTTCAAATTTGAATAAACATATTCTCCCACACATTTTAAAATATTTATTGAAGACTCAATATATTTTCCTAAATTTTCAGTATAAGCTTTTACCGCAGCATACTGAATGGGTGCGCTTACGGAAGTAAACGATTCGCTTCCTATAACTTTCATTGCATTTTTAATTTCTAAAAGTTTTTTTGGTATCGCAAAAAAACCCAATCTCCATCCTCCTGCCCCGCACCATTTACTAAGCCCTGAACTTATAATTGTGTTTTCTGGACAATAATTTGAAATAGAGTCAATTTTTTTTGAAAAGGTAAGCTCTGAATAAATTTCATCAGACAAAACTATAATTTTATTTTTTTTTACCACATTAGCAATTTCCTTAAAATTATTACATATCGCTCCCGAAGGATTGTTGGGTGAATTCAAAATTAATAATATGTTTTTAACTCCAATTTTTTTTATTTTTTTTTCTAATTGCTCTGCTGTAGGAAACCAATTCGTTTCTGAAAATGTTTCGATCCAGTGAACCTTATTATTACCAATATCAGCCTGTGGAGCATAAGATACCCAGCTAGGTGCCGGTAAAATTATATCTCCATTAAAAATTTGATTAAGCAGAAACATTAACTCTTTTGAACCAGGTCCAATAACTATATCTTCAAAATCAAATTTGACTTTATTTCTCTTGTTTAAATAACTTGAAATTGCCTGTCTCAACTGAAGTAAACCTTGCATTGGTAAATAATCTTTTCGATGAGCGTTGGTGCTCAATTCTTTTTGAATTTCTTGCGGCACTGGAAATGGGGATTGACCAAAACCAAATTTATATATTTTTTTTCCTTCGGAAATAAGTTTTTTTGATTTTTCGTTTAAAGCTATTGTTGCCGAAGGTTTTAGTTTTTTTATTTTTCCTTTAATTAACTTATTCATAAAATATTAATATTTTTTTTTTTTAATTTATGCTAAGATTTATTTAAATTTTTTTAAAAGGAGAACGTTATACTGACTGATTCGGACACATTTTAGGCATCATTTGTTCTCTTTAGAAAACTATATGTTGTATATCAAAATTTTTCAAACACAAAAATAATAAAAAAAATGGAAAGTAGAGTTACAGCGATTCTCGGACCAACAAATACTGGAAAAACTCATTTGGCAGTTGAAACAATGCTTGGTCACGAAAGTGGAATTATTGGCTTTCCTTTAAGACTTTTGGCTCGTGAAATTTATGATAAATGCATTTCAAAAGTTGGAAGTAATAAAGTTGCTCTTATTACTGGAGAAGAAAAAATCATACCCAGTGATGCTAAATATTATATTTGCACGGTAGAATCTATGCCGAAAGACTTGGCTGTGGAATTTGTTGCGGTAGATGAAATACAAATGTGCGCTGATCAAGAAAGAGGACATATTTTTACTGATAGATTATTAAATTTGAGAGGAACAACACTAACTATGTTTTTGGGCTCACATGCAATGAATAAAATAATTCAGCAATTGGTAGAAAATGTTGAGTTTGTAAAAAGAGAAAGATATTCCAAATTGTCATACACGGGATACAAAAAAATTTCTAGACTGGAACCAAGAACGGCGATAATTGCTTTCTCGGTTGAAGAGGTTTATGCAATTGCAGAATTGGTTAGAAGACAAAAAGGTGGTGCCGCGGTAATTATGGGTTCTTTAAGTCCCAAAACTAGAAATTCTCAAGTAAAATTATATCAATCCGGAGACGTAGATTTTTTAGTAGCAACAGACGCGATTGGTATGGGTATTAACATGGATATTAACAACATTTATTTTAGTGGTTTAAAGAAATTCGATGGAAAAAAAACTAGAAAATTGAATATAAGTGAAATTTCTCAAATAGCTGGTAGAGCAGGAAGACATATAAATGACGGTAATTTTGGTGTAACTGGACAATCCGAAATTTTTACTTCAAGCGAAATAGAAAAAATTGAATCTCACACATTGGAAGAAATAGAGTGGATTTGCTGGAGAAATTCAGAACTTAACTACGAAAATCATGAAAATTTATTAAAAAGTTTAGAAAAGAAATCAAGTTCAGAATTATTGAAAAGAGTCAATGATGTTGAGGATGAAAAAATATTTAAATTGATGATTAAGGACCCAAACATAATTAAAATTATCAATGAGAAAGAATATTTAAAAATTTTATGGGAATGTTGTCAAATTCCTGATTTTGTAAAAAAAGACTATGGAAAGCATTTGGATGTGGTAAAAAAAGTTTTTTCTTTCCTTTCCTCAAAAAATAAAAAAATTTCTAACTTATATATGAATGAACAATTAAAAAACTTTGATAAATATAATGGTAACATCGATGTTCTATCAAATAGAATATCTAATGTCCGGATATGGTCTTATGTTGCAAATAAAAGAGGATGGGTTGAAAATCAAGACTACTGGATTGAAAGAACAAAAAATATCGAAGACAAGCTTTCAGATCAACTCCATGAAGAACTCACAAAAAGTTTTATCGACAAAAGAATTAGTATTTTGTCTAGAAGCTTAAAACAAGATATTGTTCTTGGAACAGAGATTAAGGAAAACGAAAACGTAGAAATTGATGGACAATTTATAGGAAAGCTGGCTGGTTTAAAATTAAATCTGAGCATGCAATCAAATACTTTGGGCACAGACATAAAATCCCTCAAAAAAGCTGCGCGACAAGCAATTGCTCCAGAATTAATGAGGAGAGTTTCAAAAATTGTAAAAGAAAAAAATTTAACAATTAATAATGATCAAAAAATTTATTGGCTTAAAGATCCAATAGCAATTTTGATTCCTGGTGAAAATTATCTACAGCCAAAAATTAAACTTATTGTTGATGATGCTATGGACCTAGACTCTAAACAAAAACTTGAAAAATTTTTAGATGAGTGGATAAAAAAAATTATTGAAGAAAAACTTAAGGATCTTCTAAATTTAAAAAATAATAAAGTAACAAGTTCAAAAGTAAGAGCATTATGCTTTCAACTATTCGAAAACAATGGGGTTTTGAAAAGAGAAAAAGTGAATAATTTTACAAAAGAATTTTCAACTGAAGATAGGGCTGAAACAAGAAAATTAGGAGTTAAAGTAGGAAGATATCATATTTACCTTCCAAGAATGCTCAAACCGGCAGCAGTTGATTTAAGGATCAAGCTTTGGAAAAATTTCTATAATATCTCTAGTAAAATTGAACCACCAAAATCAGGATTAAATTTTCTAATGAATAAAAACAAAAATGTAAAAGAATTTCTTTTGATTTGTGGGTTTGAAAACTTTGGAGATTTATTTATAAGAATAGACATTTTGGAAAGATTATTTTTAAAAGTAATGGAGAAAACAAAAAATAATAGCTTTCAAATGAACTCTGAAATGATGAATTTAATAGGATGCAACAAGGAAAATTTAATAATTCTATTTTCGCTTATGGGTTATAAAAAATTAGCTAGTACAGACAATAAAAATGATTTATATACCTACAAACCTAAAAAACAATATACAATACAAAGAAAAATCAAAGCAAAAGAGAGCAATGATAATCCGTTCCAGATTCTTAATAAAATAAATTTTACAGAATGAAAAACATTTTTTTTAATAAAAAAAATAATATCAATGATTCTGAAGATATTGTTTTGATAACAGCCTTATTAGTACATGCGGCAAAAATGGATGAAAACTATACAATTGATGAAAAAAAAATAATAGAAAAAGCATTATCACAATTAACAAAAAAAAATTCTGATGAAATATCTCAAATAATAACGTTGGCAGAAAAAAAAGAGTCTGAAGCAAATCATATATTAAATTTTACTAAAGAAATAAAAAAAAAGGATATAAATTTTAGAAAAGAAATAATAAATGTATTGTGGCAAATAATTTTATCAGATGGTAAATCAGATATGTATGAATCAAATTTAATAAGAAGAGTATGTGGACTTCTTTATATATCTGATAAAGAAAGCGGAGATATAAAACTGAAAAATAAAATATGACTTATGTTGTTAAAGAAGAATGTATAAAATGCAAACTCACAGATTGCGTAGAAGTTTGTCCGGTGGATTGTTTTTATGAGGGCGAAAATATGCTTGTAATAAATCCGGATGAGTGTATAGATTGTGGTGTCTGTGAACCAGAATGCCCTATTGATGCTATCAAATCAGATACGGAAGATGGTGCAGATAAGTGGGTAGAAATAAATAAAAAATATTCTGCAATTTGGCCGAATATTGTAAAAAAGAAAGATCCCCTAAAAGATGAGCAAAAATATAGGAGTGAAAAAGAAAAATTTAAAAAATACTTTAGCGAAAAACCTGGAAAATGACAAAAAATAAAAAAAAAATATTAAAAAAAAATAAAAAAAGAGGTAGACCTAGAATCAAAAAATTGGGAAAATTTTCTAACCTTAAAAAATCCGATTCTACAGAAAAAAATCTGAAATGGAATGAACAAAAAGTTGAAATTAAAAAAATAAAAAAACAACCTGTAGAAAAAAGAATGTTTAATATAAAAGATTATGTTGTATATCCCAAGCATGGTGTTGGAAAAATTATTGGGGTAGATAAAGCATTAATTGGAAGTATAGAAGTACTAGCTTATATAATATTTATAGAAAAGGAAAAATTAACTCTACAATTACCAGTTAATCAACAATCTCATCTAAGATCAATTTCAAGCTTACACCAAATAAATAAATCAATCTCAATTCTTAAATCAAAACCAAAAATTAAAAGAACAATGTGGAGTAGAAGAGCTCAAGAATACGAGCAAAAAATAAATTCTGGAAAAATCTATGAATTAGCAGAAGTGGTCAGAGATCTAAATAAAAATACAGATATGAGCGCGGATCAATCTTATAGTGAAAGACAATTATTTGAGAAAGCTTATGAAAGATTAATCGGTGAAACTGAAGTTGTTCTCAAATCTGGATACGAAGCAGCACAAAAAAAAATAGACAAAGCTTTAAATAGAAACCAAAATGCAGAATAAAAAAGCGCCCCCAACAACAAATTAGAGGCGCTAATATTTTTTAGATAAAAATAAAATTATCTTCTTCTTCTTTTTTTACCTTTTTTCTTTTTACCTTTTTTCTTTTTTCTACGTTTAGCCATTTTAGCTCCCTTTTGTTAATTACGACGAAACATTAACTGATTCGCGTGTTAACAATAGTTTTATGTTTTTTCTTAGCTATGTCAAATAAAAAACATTAAAGAAAATTTTAAAAAAATTTATAAATTAATTTATTTTAATAATTTTAATTTATTGTAAGAAAAAACAAGTAATAACAACGATTATTTATGATTTTGGAAATGTATTGAATATAAATTTTAATAAAGTTTTTCAATTTCACTTAAATATTTTTTAATAACTTTATTTCTTTTAACTTTTAATGTTGGAGTCATTAATCCATTTTCAATTGTAAAACTTTCATTAATGACAAGAAATTTTTTAATCTTTTCAATTTGTGTTAAATTTTTATTAATATTATTAATTATTTGATTAATTTTTTCATTATCCTTTTGAATTTCTTTATTTAAAACTAAAAGAGCAACAAGATAATTTTTTTTATCACCAAAAACTAAACTTTGATCAATTTCAATATGATTTGTTAAAAGATTTTCAATTTTTGCTGGAGAAATATTATCTCCACCCAATGTTACAATTATATCTTTTTTTCTATCAGTTATTTTTAAATAGCCGTCTTCTTTTGTAATTTCCCCAATATCTCCTGTGTGTAGCCATCCATTTTTTATTGATTCTTTGGTTTCTTTTTCTTTGCCCCAGTAGCCAAGCATAACATTTTCGCCCTTTACTAATATCTCGCCATCTTCAGCAATTTTAACTTCGTTTTGCGAAAAAGCTGGTCCAACAGTATCTATCCTAATTTTGTGTATCGGATTACAACTAACAACAGGAGATGCTTCGGTCAAACCATAGCCCTGCAATGTTGGCAATCCAATGGCGTTTAAAAATTCTCCTATTTCTTTATCTAAGGCCCCACCACCTGACACGAAGGCTTTTAATTTTCCCCCAAACTGATTTTTAATCTTTTTTCTCACCAATTTTTCACAAATATAATTTTGAAATATTTCAAAAAATCTCATTTTCTTGTTCAAGAGTTTTTTGATACCAAGACTAATGGTTTTATCTATGATCTTTTTTTTGAAACCTTTTTGAGATTTGAAATTAATGTTTATTTTATTATAAAGATTTTGGTAAAATCTAGGTACAGCTGTCATAATATCTGGTTTAGCAATAGAAATATTTTTTAATAATTTTTCTATGCTTTCTGCATAAACAACTTTTGCCCCAACACTAATTTGCACAAATTGCACAGCATGTTCGTAAGAGTGAGATAATGGTAGCCAAGTCAAAAAAGTTGCTCCTTCTTTTATAATAGGTTTTAAAATTTCATTGGCTCCATCCACATTACTCAAAATTCCACCGTGACTTAAAATAACACCCTTGGGATTGCCGCCCGTTCCCGAAGTATAAATAATACAAGCTGGAGAAGATCTTGTGATCTCTTTACATGCCTCTTTATCTTCTTTGTGTAGAACTATATTTTTTAGTGAAGAAGCTTTTATTATTTTTTTTTCATTATTGTAACTTCCATCATCATCAAAATAGATTATCTTTTTTATAAATTCATTTTTTAATGAAAAATTCTCAATTTTTTCAAAAAGTTTTTTGCCAGACACAATAACTAAAGATGGTTTGCAATCATTCATGATATATTCATAGTCTTGAGTTGTATAAGTTGTATAGCTTGGCACCGTAATTCCGCCTGATTGCATAATTGCGATATCAGAAATTAACCATTCGGGTCTATTTTCTGAAAGAAGCAAACAGCGATCCCCTTTCTTGATAATTGTTTTAATTAATTTAGATAATTTAAATACATATTCTTCAGTTTCGGCCCAGGTAAAGGATTTCAGACTTGCATTAAGTGGATGCAAAAAAATATTTTTTGAATTTTCTTTTCTAATTCTTTCAAAAAAAAGTTCAACTAAACTATTATATTTCATAAAAACAATTTGGTGGGCGAAGAGAGACTCGAACTCTCACAGCATTGCTACCATGGGATTTTGAATCCCACGCGTCTACCAGTTCCGCCATTCGCCCTTTTTTGCTATCAAACATAAATTTAATTTTGATAAATGATATGGATTATTATAAGTTTTTATATGTTTTTACACAATGCTAATTGGAATTACCCTACCACCATATGGTTTGGGAATGGAAGAATAAAAGAGCTTAATGAAGCTTGCAAAAAATTAAACATCCAAAAACCTCTGCTAGTAACAGATCCAGGTCTAGCAAAATCTGAAATGTTTAATAAAATTTTAAAAACTAATAATTTTTTAAAAACAATAAATATATTTTCAAATATAAAAGGGAATCCTCTTGGAAAAAATATTGATGAAGGTGTAAAAATATTCAAAAAAAATAATTGCGATGGTGTAATTGCTTTTGGTGGTGGTAGTGGATTAGATGTGGGCAAGACTATAGCATTTATGTCTGGACAAAGCAGGCCTGTTTGGGATTTTGAAGATGTTGGAGATTATTGGATGCGAGCAGATGCAAATAATATTGCTCCCATCGTTGCGATTCCCACTACCGCAGGAACTGGATCTGAAACTGGTAGAGCTTCGGCAATAATAAACGAAAAAACTAACGAAAAAAAAATTATATTTCATCCTAAAATGATGCCTTCGATTGTTATATTAGACCCAGAACTAACACTAAATTTACCAGCAGATTTAACTGCCACGACAGGAATGGATGCCTTGGCTCACAATCTTGAAGCGTTCCTAGCAAAAGGATTTCATCCATTGGCTGATGGTATAGCTTTGCAAGGAATGCTTTTGATAAAAAAATTTTTACCAATCGCTTTTAGAGATGGAAAAAATCTTGAAGCAAGATCGTACATGTTGGTCGCCGCAAGTATGGGTTCAACAGCTTTTCAGAAGGGTTTGGGCGCAATTCACTCTTTAAGCCATCCAATAAATTCCGTATTTAATGTTCATCACGGTTTAACCAACGCTATCTTTATGCCTTACGTTATAACTTTTAATAGAAAATCAATAGAAAAAAGAGTAATCGAAATATGCAAATATTTACAACTTGAAAATAATACTTTTGATGCTTTTTTAAATTGGATTTTAAAACTGAGAAATGATTTAAATATACCTCACTCATTATCAGATGTAGTCGATGTAAAAAAAATTGATTTAAAAAAATTATCGTCTATGGCTTTAAAAGATCCTTCAACAACTGGAAATCCTAAAGATTTGAATTTGAATGACATGAAAACAATGTATGAGCACAGTTTAGAAGGTAAACTATTTTAATTTAATAAGTAATTTTGTTTCCTTTTGTTATTTTGCCATCACTAAGAATTTCGCACCTAATACCACTTTTATGCACCATTTCTTTAACAAAATTATTTTTTCCTAATAATTTTTGAAGTTTTAAACACGGCTCGCATAATTCATGAACTTTTACTTTAACTTGTCCAACAAAAATTTCCTTCCCTAATAACGAATTGAGTCTTACACCTTGCGTAATAATATTTCTCCTAAATTTTTCATAAGATATGGGAGGGTTAGAATTTTTATTAAAAACATCAATATTTTCCTTTTCAATTAAAGTAATATTAGAAGTCTTGTTATTTTTTTTAAAATATCTATCTTCAACTATGCCCTTGCCGGCAACCACTTCAACGTGGTCTAATTGAATCATTTCTTTTCCAAAATCTGAACAGACTGTAATACCAAAAACTTCTGACATTATTATTTATAGATTATAATCTTACTTGTTGAATAAACTTTGTTTAATCAAAATAGCCATTAATAGCCAAATTATAAAAGCATCTCCGTGAGACATATCATAATCAGCCCCACTTAGTCTTGCAATTGTAAGGATTATGTACACAATAAGCGGAGATACAGCTAAACTAACAATTAATTTAAATAAACCTTTTTTGATGTCCATTGTCACATATTACATAATATAAATAAATTTTAAATATAAAAATGATTAAGAAATTATATGATCGATGTATTTTATGGGCTGGATATAAATATGCTAATTTATTTTTAGCAATTGAGTCCTTTATAGAAAGCTCATTTTTTCCTATTCCACCAGATGTAATGATTATTCCAATGGTCATTGCAAAGAGAAATAAGTTTTTAAAAATTGCCGCAATAGCTACTACTTTTTCAGTTTTGGGTGCTTTATTTGGGTACTTTATTGGTTACGTATTTTTTAATGAAGTTGGTATAAAAATTTTTGAAATTTATGGTTATGAAAACCCAAATTTTTTAAAAGAAAAATTTTCAACAAAAGGAGGGTTTATATCTTGGTTGGGAATACTTGTTACAGCAGGCTTTACTCCGCTTCCATTTAAACTCTTAACTATATCAAGTGGATTTATTCATTTTAATATAATATTTTTTATAATTATTTGTATATTAACAAGAGGCACAAGATTTTTATTAGTAGCCTATTTAACAAATAAATTTGGAGACAAATTTGGTCCATTTTTAGAAAAACAAGGAACAAAGTGGTCAATAATTATTTCTCTTATAATGTTAATTATTGTGGGACTAGTTTACATTATAATAAAATAACAGATGAGCAAAAAAGAAAACGTTATATTAATTATTATTTTATCAACTTTATCGCTTTTTCTTATCAGCGCATATATAATTGAATACGGCCTTGGACATAGACCTTGCAATTTGTGTTTATATCAAAGGATTCCATATTTTATTTCAATTGGATTAATATTAAGTATTTTATTAATAAAAAAATATGAAAAAACTAATCTATTAATATTGGCCTTGGTGTCTATTGCCAGTGCAGGTTTGGCATTTTATCACGTTGGCATTGAATATGGTTTTTTCCCCGAAACTTTCTGTGAGGCAAATAAAATTTCATCAAATAACAATGATTATAAACAACTCCTAAAAGATTTAAGGGATAGTCCGTGGAGTTGTAAAAATGTGACTTTTAGAATATTTGGTTTATCCCTTGCTACAATTAATACTATTTTTTCTCTTGGGTTAAGTGGTATATTCACAAAATTATTTATAGATTATGGAAAAAACAAATAAAAAAATTTTAGAAGAAATAATTAGAGTAGATCATGCTGGAGAGCGTGGGGCTATAAAAATTTATGAGGGTCAGTTGCTCGCATTAAAAACAATAAAAAAAGACGATAATCTCAAAGATCAAATTGAAAAAATGAAGGAACATGAAAAAGAACATTTTGAGTTCTTTGAAAAAGAAATCCAAAAAAGAAACATCAAACCTACTTACCTTTTGCCTCTTTGGGATCTAATGGGTGTTGCGCTTGGTTTTGGAACTACCGTATTAGGAAAAAAAGCTGCAATGCTTTGCACCGTATCAGTAGAAGAAGTGATCGATGGACACTATGCCTCTCAAATAGATAAGTTGGGGGATGATGAAAATAATTTAAAACAAAAAATTGTTAAATTTAGATCTGATGAACTAGAACATAAAAACTTCGCTTACGAAAGAGGCGCAACAAAAGAAGGGCCATACTCATTGTTAGACCAATTAATTAAAACTGGATCAAAAGTAGCTATAGAAATATCTAAAAAAATTTAATTAAGGTTCAAGCTCAACATCCCAATATAAATAATCCATCCAACTTTCATGTAAAAAGTTTGGAGGAAAATTTCTTCCATTGTAATGGAGATCTTCTAAACTTGGCGCATAAGGCTTTCTTCTCAAAATCATTCCTGAGTGCCTATACAATCTGCCACCTTTTTTTACATTGCACACTGAACACGCTGTAACAACATTTTCCCAGTTAGTTAAACCTCCCTTTGATTTAGGTAGTAGGTGGTCAAAGGTAAGGTCTTGTTTATCTCCGCAATATTGACAAGTAAATTTGTCACGCAAGAAAACATTAAATCGAGTAAAATTAGGTTGTTTGCTTGGTTGTATAAAATTTTTTAAAGCAATTACACTAGGTAAATTCATTTCAAAAGATGGACTTCTAATTTTTCTTTCATAATTAGAAACGATCATTACTCTATTTAAAAAAACTGATTTAATAGCATCTTGCCAACACCAAAGTGAAAGAGGGTAATAGCTTAAAGGTCTAAAGTCGGCATTTAAAACAAGTGCCGGGCACTTTTCTAGAGGAACTCTCTCTGTAGCAGCAATAATCATGGCCTATAAAACTAGCTTATGCTGATCAAATTTTCAAGAGTATAAATTTTTATTTGATTTAGATATTTTTTTTAATAAACTCCAAAGCTAAGCTTGAAGACTCAACAGATATACGATGGTCACAATTTTTCAATATTTTTGTCTTAATTTTGTTTCCCATTTTGCTAAAGAATAGTTTAGCTTCTAATAAGTGTGAAGTTGGAACAACATTATCTTTATCTCCATGTAAAAGAAATATATTTTGTTTTGAAAAAAAATTTTTCTCTAGATGGTTTTCGTCTATAATTTTTCCTGAAAACCCAACAATACAATTCATTTTATCTTTTTGTTTAATTGCGGTTTGTAAAATCATCATGCAGCCTTGACTAAAACCTACAAGACATAGAAATTTCTTGGAAATTTTATGTTGATCTAAAATTTCATCAATAAAATTATTTAAAATTTTTTCTGCAACGATTGATTTTTCAATTATCAAATTTTTATTATCATCCATCAAATCAAACCACTGGAAACCGTCTGGATTAACAGAACAAATTTCTGGCCCATCTGGACAATAAAATCCTGTATTGGGTAAAAATCTTTTCCAGCTTTCAGCCAATATTTTAATATCATTACCATCACCCCCGAAACCATGACACATTATAATAATTGACTTTGGATCTTCTTGCGAAACAGGTTCTACATAATTTGTATTTAAAGAAAAATTCATATAAATAAATAGTTAACACAAGTTATGAATAAAAAAAATAATACAATTTGGTCAACAAGATTTAAAAACCAATTATCAAGCTTTTTTCAAGATATAGGATCTTCCTTGGATGTCGACAAAAGATTATATGCTGAAGATATCTTTGCATCAATAATTCATGTTCAAATGCTATCAAAACAAAGAATTATTACCAAAAGACAATCAAAAAAAATTATTATTGGGTTAAAAAAAATTAAAAATGAAATCGATAAAAATAAGTTTAAATTTAATAAAAAATATGAAGATATTCATTTAAATATAGAAAAAAGACTTTTTTCATTAATTGGAAAAGAAGCTGGGTATTTACACATAGCAAGATCAAGAAATGATCAGGTTGTAACCGATTTCAAATTATGGATTAAAAATTCTAATAAATTAATAATAAATAACATTAACAAAACAATAAAAGAATTTATAACAAAAGCTGAAAAAAACACTTCCACAGTCATGCCTGGTTTCACACACCTTAAAAATGCTCAAACAATATCTTTTGCACATTACTTACTTGCCTGTGTAGAAATGTTAAACCGAGACAAAGAAAGATTCATGTCAAATATAGAACGTATGGATGAATGTCCTTTGGGTGCCGCAGCATTAGCGGGCACATCATATAAAATTGATAGGTTTTATACTTCAAAAAAACTTAATTTTAAAAACCCAACAAAAAATTCTCTTGATACCGTATCTGATAGAGATTTTGCATTAGATTTTTTATCCTCTTCTGCAATTTGTGCAATGCATATTTCTAGAATAGCTGAAGATTTTTTAATTTGGAATTCTGATGTTTTTCAATTAATCACTTTCAAAGATAGTTTATTGACAGGTTCTTCTATTATGCCACAAAAAAAGAATCCCGATCCAGTGGAGTTAATCCGAGGAAAGGCTGCAAATAATTTTGGGAAACTACAATCCATGCTTTCAATAATGAAAAGTTTACCCGTGTCTTACTATAAAGATATGCAAGACGATAAATCTTTAGTTTTTGAAAGTTTTGATACTCTACTAAATTCTTTGATAGTCTTGAAAGAGCTAATTAAAAATATAATACCAAATAAAAAAAGAATGCTGAGTTTAGCAAAACAAGGTTTTACTACTGCAACAGATTTTGCAGATTATTTGGTTCAAAAAAAAGGGCTCTCTTTTAGAGAGGCTTATAAAATTTCTGCAAAGCTAGTTAATTATGCAGAAAAAAACAAAAAAACACTTGATGAATTAACTCATACAGAAGTGAAAAAATTTGTTAAAAACATAGATGCAAATATTATTAAAGTATTTAACGTTATAAATTCTATGAATTCAAAAACATCCTATGGCGGAACATCAGAAAAAAACGTAAAAAAAATGATCAAAATTTATAAAAGAGGTTTAAATGTTTAGAATAGTAATGGCTTTAATAATTTTAGCTTGTCTAACAACAGGTTGCGGAAAGAAGAATAATCCAGTATACCAATCATCCTTTTTATTAAAAAAAATAACAAAAACAATTTAGTAAATGGAATTTATTCACTATAAAAATAACAGTTTATTTTTTGAAAATTGCAGTGCTTATGGTTTGGCCAAAAACAATAAAACTCCTTTTTATTGTTACTCGAAAGCTAAAATTATAAAAAACTTTAAAAATTTTTCAAAAATATTTAGCAAGATTTCACCATTAATATGTTTTTCGGTTAAATCAAATAATAATATTTTTTTATTACGAGAATTAAAAAAACTAGGAGCCGGAGCAGATGTGGTTTCGGTTGGAGAACTTCTTAGAGCTCTAAAAGCTGGAATTAATGCAAAAAAAATAGTATTTTCTGGAGTTGGCAAAACAGAAGATGAACTTCGAATTGCAATCCAAAAAAAAATACTTTTAATAAATATAGAATCTGAAAGCGAAGCGGTACTTATAAATAATTTATCAAAAAAATTATCTAAAAAAACATCGATAGGAATAAGATTAAATCCTAACGTTGATAGCAATACTCATAAAAAAATTTCAACGGGAAGAGATCAGGATAAATTTGGAATGCTTTATAAAGATTGCTTTCAATTAGTAAGAAAAATAAAAAATATGAAAAATTTAAAACTAGAAGGAATAAGCGTTCATATTGGAAGTCAGATATTAAATGTTAACCCATTTAGAAAAACATTATTAATATTAAACAAATTAATATCTGGTGCAAAAATAAATTTAAAATTTATAGATTTAGGCGGAGGAATGGGCATTCCATACTCTCAAAAACAAAAAGAATTAAATTTGAAAAAATACGCTAACGAAGTCAAAAAGTTTATAAAAAATAAAAAAATAAAAATTATATTTGAACCAGGTAGGTTTATTATTGGAAATACATCAGTATTAGTTTCTAAAATAATTTACATAAAAAGTAGCAATAATAAAAAATTTATTATTTTGGATGCTGGCATGAACAATTTAATGCGACCTGCGCTCTATGATTCGATGCATGAAATCATCCCAATAAAAAAATCAAATAACCATATTAAAGGAAACTTAGAATTTGTAGGCCCTATTTGTGAAAGTTCAGATAGATTTCTGAGCAAAAAAAATTTTTCTCAAATTAAAGAAGGCGATTTTGTTGTTTTCAAAAATACAGGAGCATATGGAATGTCTATGTCATCAAACTACAATTTAAGACCAAAAATTGGGGAAATCTTGGTAAATGGCTCCAAATATAAAATAATTAGAAAAAGACAAAGTTTAGAAAGTTTAGTTAATAACTAATTTATATTCAAATTAAATGTTACTTTTAAGATCATTATTATTTAATTGTGTTTTATATTTTGGAATTGTTGCTGTTTTTATAATTGCATTACCAACTTTATTGTTGCCTGCAAAATTTACTTTGTTTTTTGGAAAATTTTTAGGACATTATGTAGTTTTTGTTGTCAAAATTTTTTTGAATACCGAGGTAGAATTTAAAGGCAAAAATAATATTCCTAAAGATAAAAAATATTTTGTGGCTTCAGCACATCAATCAATGTTTGAAACTTTTGCACTTCAAAGTGTTCTTGACTATCCTGTGTTTATTTTAAAAAAAGAACTATTAAAAATTCCACTATTCGGACTTTATTTAAAAAAAATAAAGTCAATAGAAATAGTAAGAAACACGACTACAAAAGATAATCTTAATTTTTTTGATAGAGTGGCCTCAATTATTAAAAATGAAAATAGACCTCTTTTAATATTTCCTCAAGGAACCAGAATCAAAGTAGAAGAACAAGTGCCTTTTAAAAAAGGAGTTGGTAAAATATATGAAACACTAAACATTGATTGTGTTCCTGTCGCTCTAAATTCAGGTAATGTCTGGCCTAAAAAAGGAATTATCAAATATCCGGGAAAAATAACAGTATCTTTTTTGGAACCTATAGAACCTGGACTTAGTCGAGATGAATTCGTTAAAAATTTAGAAACAAAGATCTATGATGAAATTAAGAATATTTCTTAATTGTTATTTTCTTCCAAAATCAGGTTTTCCTATGTCCTGACCTGCTTTTACAATTTCTTTTCTAATTTTTTTTGTTTTTTTAAAAACTTTTTCTAATTTTTTTTCATCCTTGTTCTTAATTGATTTTTTTAAATCTTGAAGATTTTTTATAAACTCATCAATCATTTTTGATGCATTTGTACTATTTTGAATAAAAATATCTCGCCACATAATAGGATTAGAGGCCGCAATTCGAGTAAAATCTCTCAATCCACCAGCGCTATATTTGATGATATCTTTCTCTTTTTTTTTCTTAATTTTCAAAGTCGTGTTTACAATATTATATGCCATTAAATGCGGTATATGACTAGTGATTGACAAAATATAATCGTGTTGCTTTGCATTCATAATGTCAACCTTACTGCCAATTTTTTTCCAAAAAGTTTGGAGCAATTTCACATCTGCATCTTTTGCTTGGCTACTTGGTGTTAGTATGCACCATCTATTTTTAAAAAGCTTAGAAAATCCAGATTCTGGACCACTTTCTTCTGTTCCGGCAATTGGATGGGATGGGATCCAAGAAATATCTTTTGGAATATTTTTTTGGACCAAAGGAATAACTTTGCTTTTAACCGATCCTACATCAGTTAATATTGATCCATTTTTTAATGAATTTTTTATTTTTAAAATCACAACTTTATAACTGCTTAGTGGAGTCGCAATTACAATCAGATCAGAATCTTTGACCATTTTTTCTGTGTCCGAACTTGAATCGTCAACTATATTTAATTCAACAACTTTTTTATTTATCGCATTTGATCTATTCGAAGAAACTATTTTGTCTGAAAGATTATTTTCTTTTATAGCTCTTGCTAATGAAGATCCTATTAAACCGCATCCAATTATACAAATTTTCTTAAACATTACTTTAATATCTTTCCTATAGATTTAATAAAATGCTCATTTGCTTGCTCATCTCCAATAGTCAATCTTAAAGCGTTAGGTATTTTATATTGCTTCATTTCTCTTAAAATTAATCGTTTGTTAGATAGTTCTTCAAAAACCTTATCTGAATTAATTTTTGTTTGATCAAAATTCATTAAAAAAAAGTTTGCAGTTGGCTCATTTGTTTTAATTTTATACCCCTGTAAAACTGAAAATATTTTTTTTGACCATAATGTATTATACTCAATTGCTTTTTGTGTCCACTCATTATCTTGAATAGCCTCGACACCTGCTGCAAGAGCAACTCTGTTTACATTAAAAGGTGGTTTAATTTGATACATTGAATTGATAATTTTTTTTGAAGAATAAGCCCAACCCAATCTTAATCCAGCAAGACCATAAATCTTAGAAAAAGTTCTTGTAATTAAAACATTTTCAGAATTTTTAAAAAGCTCTAAACCAGATACATAATCTTCCTTATTTAAAAATTCAAAATACGCATCATCAACGACCAAAAGTATGTCACTTCTAAGTCTTTTTCTTAAATCAAGCATGCTGTTTTTTGATATATAAGTTCCAGTTGGATTATTGGGATTTGCAATAAATACAATTTTAGTTTTATTAGAAACTTTTTTTAATATTTCATCCACAGATGCTTTGAAATTTTCTTCTTTAGCTAACATCACTTTAGCTTGGTAGAGCGAAGCATATATTCGGTGCATAATAAACCCGAACTCAGTAACTATAACCTCATCTCCAGGCTCTATAAACAATCGACATACTAAATCAAAAATTTGATCAGAGCCTGAGCCACAAATAATTCTTTCCTCATCAATCTTAAGGCTTTTTGCTATAACATTCCTTAGGAAATTGGAGTCAGATTCCGGATATTTAAAAATTTTATCTTTATCTCTTTCAAAAGCTTTTAGAGCTTTTGGACTTGGTCCCAAAGCTGATTCATTTGCGGATAATTTTATTGGATTATCAATTTTTTTAATTTTAGATAACCCTCCAATATACCTTTCAACATCAATTTTTCTTGGTTTTGGCAAAATCATAGTTTTGATCAATATATAAATAAATTATAATGCTAAATACAATATACCCGTCTTTGTTGCAAAATAAATACCACCTAAATTGACAAAAGAATTGGTTTTTAGTACAAGAAATCAGCGCTGATTTAACTTAATTGCGAGCGCTTAAAAAAAACAGCTAAAAAGGTTTTTGCCCAGCTTAGCTGGGCTTTTTTTTTATGTGATTTATGAATAGTGAAAAAAAAAATATAAAAAAACTAATTATTACTCAATCTCTTGAGCTCGATTGCGGTAAAATAATTAAAGATTTTCCTTTGGCATATGAAACCTATGGGACTCTGAATAAAAACAAAAATAATGCCATACTTGTTTTTCATGCGCTAACAGGAGATCAATTTTGCGCTAACATTAACCCTATAACTAAAAGAGAAGGTTGGTGGACAACAGTTGTGGGACCTGAAAAAGCATTTGATACTAATAAATATTTTGTAATTTGTGCAAACGTTATTGGTGGATGTATGGGTAGCTATGGACCTACAGAAATAAATCCTGAAATAAATAAATTATTTGGAACTACATTTCCGGTAATAACAATTAGAGATATGGTTAGAGCTCAAAGATATTTATTGGATCATTTAGGAATTAAAAAATTGCTTGCAGTAACAGGTGGGTCAATGGGAGGAATGCAAGTTTTGCAATTTGCAGCTTTATATCCTGACATGTCACACTCTGCTATTCCAATAGCATGTAGCGCCAGTCATTCTGCTCAAAATATTGCTTTAAATGAATTAGGGCGCCAGGCTATCATGGCCGATCCAAATTGGAAAAAAGAAAATTCTTCTCCCGACAAAGGATTGGCAGTTGCCAGAATGGCGGCACACATTACTTATCTATCAAAAAAAGGTCTTCAGGAAAAATTTGGTAGAAAACTTCAAGATAAAGGAAGTTTGAAATTCAGCTTTGATGCAGATTTTCAAATAGAAAGTTATTTGCGTTATCAAGGATCAACTTTTGTAGACAGATTCGATGCTAATAGTTACTTATATATTACAAGAGCAATGGATTATTTTGACTTGGAAAAACAATTCAAGGGAAATTTATCTCTGGCTTTCAAAAACACAAAATCAAAGTTTTGTGTAATTTCATTTTCATCAGATTGGCTTTATCCGACAATCGAAAATAAAGAAATAGTGATAGCTTTAAATGCATGTGGTGCAAATGTTGGTTTTGTTGAAATTGACTCTGATAAAGGCCATGATTCATTTTTATTAAATGTTCCAGAATTTTTAAAAACCTTACGTGAGTTTATTAATTCAACTTACAGCGAAATAAATAAATGAAAAAAGAATTTGAAGTAATTTCTAAAATAATTAAAAACAACAAAAGAGTATTGGATGTCGGATGCGGAGATGGCGTTCTAATGGAATATCTAAAAAATAATCAACAAAACGACGTTAGGGGTTTGGAGCCTCAAAAGAAACTGGTACAAAAATCTATTGCCAAAGGTCTTTCGGTTATTGAAGGTGATGCTGAAAAAGAGTTATCTCAATTTCCAAAAAAATCATTTGATTACGTTGTGCTAAGCCAAACGCTGCAAGCCTTTTTGAATCCAGAAGAGGTTTTAAATCAATTACTTAGAATTGGAAAACAAACAATTGTTACAATCCCTAATTTTGGATACTGGAAAGTACGTCTTCACTTATTGTTAAAAGGGACCATGCCAGTAACAAAAAATTTACCTAACGAATGGCACAATACTCCAAACTTACATATGTGTACCATTCTAGACTTTGTTAACTTTTGTGAAGAAAAAAAAATAAAAATTGATAAATCTTTTTGTTTAACTGATGAAACAACTTCAAAGATAACAAAAAATAACATATTTTTTAAAAATATTTTTTCTCAACTTGGAATATTTCTTATAGAATAGTTGTTATGGAAATAAGTTTAATACCCTGCCTAACAGACAATTATGCTTATATTATTAATGATCAAGAATCTAAAACTGTCGGAGTTGTAGACCCCTCAGAATCAACACCTATTATTGATTTTTTAAAAAAAAAAGAATTGAAATTAAATTACATATTAAATACTCACCATCACTTTGATCACATAGGAGGAAATAATGATTTAAAAAAAATATACAATGCTAAAATTGTAGGTTTTTCTGGAGATAAACATAGAATTCCAAACATTGATATCCCCCTTGAAAATAATAGTAATTGGGTTTTTGGAAAATCAAAAGTAAGAATATTGCACATTCCTGGACATACTATGGGACACATATGCTTCTTTTTTGAAAAAGAAAAAATCGCTTTCACTGGAGATACGTTATTTTCATTGGGATGTGGTAGAATATTTGAGGGAACCTACCAACAAATGCTTTCATCAATAAATAAAATAAAAAAACTCCCAAAAAATACAAAAATTTATTGTGGTCATGAATATACTTTTAAAAATGCAAAATTTTGTCTAGAACATGATGTTAAAAATATTGATTTAAAAAATAAATTTAAAAAAATAAAAGAATTAAGATCAAAGAATTTGCCCACAATACCCACCACCTTAGAAGATGAATTAAAATGTAATATTTTTTTAAGATGCAATCAAAATGAACTCAAAGCTAAACTGGGCATGAATAAACTGGAAGATTTGGATGTTTTTAAGAAAATCAGAGACCTAAAAGATAGATTTTGATTAAAATTGTTATAACTTGACATAAACAACTTAGAGGATATATTGCCACTACTTTTAACAAATGATTTTAAAAAATGTCTTTTGCAGTTATTCAAACAGGAGGAAAACAGTACAAGGTTTCGGCAAGCGAAATCCTTAAAATTGAAAGACTTAAAGAGTCTGTTGGAAAGACAGTAGAATTTACAAAAGTATTATTACTCAACAACGATAAAGAGACTGAAATTGGAACTCCTATAATCCAAGGAGCCAAGGTAGAAGCAAAGATTCTTGAGAATGGAAAAAATAAAACTATTCTAGTATTTAAAAAAAGAAGAAGAAAAAATTCGAGAAAAAAATTTGGTCATAGACAACAAATTTCTTTAATAAAAATTATGAAAATTTTTTCAAAGAATGGCAAGTTAGTTGCTGAAGCTAAAGATCTAGGTACAGAAAAACTGCAAAAAACTAGCCCTCAAAATAAAGAAATGGCTGAAAAGAAAAAATCCTCAATTCCTAAACAAGAAAAAACAAAAATAAAAAAGAAGCCTTTATCAAAAAGCAAAAAATGATTATATTGGAGAATTAAAGATATTTAATTATGGCAACAAAAAAAGCAGGCGGATCATCGAAAAACGGACGAGATAGTGCAGGTCGTCGATTAGGTGTAAAAAAATTTGGAGGACAGTTTGTCTTGCCAGGAAATATTATAGTACGTCAAAGAGGCACAAAAATCCTTCCAGGTCAACACGTTGGTATGGGCAGCGATCATTCGATTTTTTCTTTGGTAAAAGGAAAAGTAAAATTTAAAAGATCAAGATCAAATAAAGCATCCGTATCTGTTATCCCCAGTTAATTAGAACTGGACTTTTTTAATTTATATTCAGTAATGTTATGAAGTTTTTAGATCAAGTAAAAATCTATGTTGAGGCTGGCTCTGGAGGAAATGGTTCTGCTAGTTTTAGAAGAGAAAAATTTATAGAGTTTGGTGGACCAGATGGTGGTGATGGTGGAAAAGGTGGATCAATTATTTTAAAAAGCGATAGAAATTTAAACACTCTTATTGATTTCAGATATCAACAGCATTTTAAAGCTGAAAGAGGAAGTGATGGAAAAAGAAAAAAGCAAACAGGAAAAAATGGAAAAGATTTAGTTTTGAAAGTTCCTATTGGAACACAAATCTTAGAAGAAGATAATAATACACTAATACATGATTTCACAGAAAACGATCGTGAGTTAGTAATAGCAAAAGGTGGTAGTGGTGGACTAGGAAATGTAAGATTTAAAAGTTCTGTAAATAGAGCTCCTAGAAAAAAAACTAATGGTGAAAACGGTGAAAAATTTTGGGCATGGTTACAATTAAAAATAATTGCTGATATAGGAATTATTGGCCTTCCAAATTCTGGAAAATCTAGCCTTCTCTCTTCTCTGACTAAAGCAAATCCTAAAATTGCAAATTATCCGTTCACCACTATCAATCCAAATCTAGGAGTGATGAACTACCATGATAAAGAAGCAACTTTAGCTGATATACCCGGTTTAATTGAAGGTGCGCATAAAGGATCTGGACTAGGTCACAAATTTTTGAAGCACATAGAGAGATGCAAAAGTTTTTTACATTTGGTTGATATAACAAATTCAGATTTAAATGAAAGCTATAATCAAGTAAGAAACGAGCTTAATAAATATAATCCCAAGTTATCCAAAAAAAAAGAGATAGTTGTATTTAATAAAATTGATCTAATAGAAGATAAAGTTTTAGAAGAAAAATTATTAAATTTTAGTAAAAAAAACAGAAAAAATTTTAGCTTAATATCAATACTTAGGAAAAATGGTTTAAAAAAAATCAAACAAATTATTATTGAAAATGTACATACATAATTCAAAAAAAATAGTAATTAAAATAGGATCATCAATATTAGTTGATGAAAAAGGAAAACCAAAAAAATCATGGCTTAAAGAATTTGCCAGAGACATTAAATTGCTTATAAAAAAAAACAAACAAATCGTAATTGTTTCTTCGGGAGCTATTGCAATGGGCTGCGAATATCTTGGAATTAAAAAAAAAATCTTAAAAGTTGATAAAAGTCAGGCAGTCGCTTCTATCGGTCAAATCGAATTAATGGATTTTTATAAAAGAATTTTTGATAAAAACAAAATAAAAATTTCCCAAATATTACTTACATTAGATGATACAGAACAAAGAAGAAGATCTATAAATGCAAAGAGAACTATTGATAATTTGCTAAAAATGGGAATCGTTCCAATTGTGAACGAAAATGATACCACTGCCACAACTGAAATAAAATATGGAGATAACGACAGACTTGCTGCTAGAGTGTCACAAATAATTGGTGCGGATTGTTTACTGTTGTTATCAGATGTGGAAGGTCTCTACACCGACAATCCAAAAAAAAATAAAAAAGCACAGTTAATAAAAATCGTTAGAGAAATAGATGAAAAAATAAAAAAATATGCAAACAAAACAGAAAATTATTATGGATCAGGTGGTATGAAAACAAAAATTGAAGCTGCAAAAATTTGTCAATTAGCTGGATGTTATATGGCAATAGCAAATGGAAACTATATGAATCCAATAAAAAAAATAATTGAAAATAAAAAATGCACTTGGTTTTTACCAAAAATTTCTAAACTTGATGCTAGAAAACAATGGATTATTGGGTCAATAGCCCCTAAAGGCGAAGTAATTATTGATCAAGGAGCAGTGAAAGCAATTAATAATGGTAAAAGCTTGTTGCCAGCAGGTGTACGAAAAATTAATGGAATATTTGAAAAGGGAGATCATATTTTAATTAAAGATGAAAGCAATAAAGAACGTGGAAGAGGAATATCTTCATTCTCTTCGCTTGAAATTGAAAAAATAAAAGGTTCTCATAGTAGTGAAATAAAAAATATATTGGGATATTCTAGTAGAGAAGAAATTATTCATAAGGATGATTTGGTAAAAATTTAAAAATGTCTAAAAACTTCTATATGGAAAAAATAGGCAAAAAAGCAAAAAAAGCATCTTTGCATTTGACAAAAATAAATATTAAAAAAAAAAATGAAGTCTTGAAGTTATTTTCCAAGTATTTACGTGTTAATTCAAATTTAATTTTGCGGGCAAATAAAAAAGATATACTAAACGCACAATCCAAAAAAATCGGAGAAAGTATTATTCAAAGACTTAAGTTAGATAAAAAAAAAATAAAACAAATTATAAATTCGATAGAACAAATAATAAAATTTAAGGACCCTACGGGAAAAACTTTGTCTTCTTGGAAAAGACCAAATGGTTTAGTTATAAAAAGAATGTCTATGCCTATTGGAGTAATTGGGGTGATTTATGAAAGTAGACCAAATGTTACTTCGGATGTTTCATCTCTATGTTTTAAGAGTGGTAATGTAGTAATCTTAAGAGGTGGATCAGAAGCTTTTTACTCGAATAAAATATTATCTAATCTTTTTAGAAAAGCTTTGAAAAATAAAAAATGTAATGAAAATTGTATTCAATTTATTGATGATACAAACAGAAAACATGTGGATTATTTTTTATCAAATATGAAAAAATATGTTGATGTTATAATTCCTAGGGGTGGAAAAAGCTTAGTTAAAAAAGTTTTAAAGAAATCAGCAATTTCAATTATTGGTCACTATGAAGGTATATGCCATGTATATGTGGATCGCGAAGCGGATTTAAACATGGCAATTAAAGTTACAAAAAATTCAAAAATGAGAAATGTTAGCATTTGTGGTGCAGCCGAAACCTTATTAATAGACAAGATGTGCCTAAAAACTCATTGTGCACCTATATTAAATGAACTCGCTAAAATGGGATGTAAAATAATAGGAGATAAAACAATAAAAAAATTTATTTCTTCTAAAATAAAAATAGCTACTGAAAAAGATTGGAAGACAGAATATCTTGAATCTATAATTTCTGTAAAAAGTGTAAATGGAGTGAAAGAGGCTATAAACCATATCAATAAATATGGATCATCTCACACTGATTCTATAGTAACAAAAAATAAAAAAACAGCTAAAATATTTTTATCAAATACTAACAGTGCTATAGCTTTGCATAATGCTTCAACACAATTTGCTGATGGTGGAGAATTTGGTTTTGGTTCAGAAGTTGGTATATCAACTAATAAACTTCATCCTAGAGGCCCAATCGGTATTGATCAACTAACTACTTATAAGTACGTTGTGGAAGGAAAAGGACAAATAAGGAAATAAATCTTTGTTAGAATATTTGAAAAAATTTGAAAAAAAAAATATAGGAATCTTGGGTGGTTCATTTAATCCTCCACATTATGGACATTATCTCATATCAAAAATTGGAATTAAAAAACTTAATTTAGATTTGTTATTATGGATTATTACAAACGAGAATCCCTTAAAACCTAAATCAAAAAAAAATACAAATTATAAAAAAAAGCTTTCAAAATCAATAACAGCTCCTTTAGCCAGAAAAATTAAGATCGAGTATTTGGAAAAAAAAATTAATTCACCACATACCTATGATTTATTAAATTTTTTAAAAAAAAAAAATAGCAAGGCTAGATATTTTTTTTTAATGGGTGCTGACAATTTTGCAAATTTTCACAAATGGCATAATTGGAAAAATATAACCAGACTTTGCAAAATAGTCGTGTTTGATCGTCCTGGCTATTCTTTAAAATGTTTAAATTCAATTGCTTCCAAAAAATTGAGAAAAAAAGATTGGAAATTTATCAAAAGCAAAAAAATCTATATTTCATCTTCAATATTGAGAAAAATTTGATAGTATCTTCAAACATTAATGAAATATATTGATTCTTTAAAAAATGCGGTTCAAAAAACTTTATCCGATAATAAAGCTAAAGAAATCATAGCTATAGATCTAAAAAATAAATCTTCAATCGCGGATTATATGGTTATCGCAAGTGGAACCTCCTCAAAACACATCCAATCTTTAGCAGAAATGGTGCTTAAAAAATTTAAAAATGCCGGAATTTCTCAATCATATATTGAGGGAAAAGAATCTTCCGATTGGAAATTAGTTGATGGAAAAGATATAATTGTCCATATATTTAACCCGGAAAAAAGAAAAGTGTATCAACTTGAAAGAATGTGGTCCGAACTAATTCCCGAAGAGAGAGTTATAATATGAAAAAAAACTATTTTATTGTATTTTTTTTATACTTATTTTGTTTTTTCATTTTCTTTGGAAGTGCTCAAACAAAAGAACAGGGTGAGTTTTATAAAAAAATTGATCTATTTGGAGATGTATTAGAAAAAATTGAATCTGACTACATTGACGAAATAGACAAATCCAAAATCATGGATTCTGCTATTAATGGAGTGTTGCAATCTCTCGATCCTTACTCCGCTTACATGTCTCCTGAAGTTTATAAAGAAATGCAAACCGATACTAAGGGAGAATTCGGTGGACTGGGAATTGAAGTTGGCATGGAAGCGGGTGTAGTAAAGGTTATTTCTCCAATAGAAGATTCTCCGGCTTACGAAGCGGGGGTAAAAGCGGGAGATTATATAATTAAAATTAATAATGAGCAGGTTCAAGGAAAATCTTTGATGGAAGCTGTAAAATTGATGAGAGGAAAAATAGGAACCCCTATAGAAATTACAATTCGAAGAAAAGGTTTAAAAAAAGCAAAGGTAATTAAAATAATAAGAGATATTATAAAAATTCAATCTGTTTCATCAAAAATAATTGAAAAAAATATAGGATATATGAGGTTACGATCATTTTCTGAAAATACTCAAGATCAATTAAGCAAGGTAATTAAAAAGTTTGAAAAAAATAAATCTATAGAAAAATATATACTTGATTTAAGAAATAACCCCGGTGGACTATTAACACAGGCGGTAAAAATTACCGACATGTTTTTAAATGACGGAGAAATAGTATCAACAAGAAGCAGAGAGAAAAGTGAGGATAGAAGATTTTTCGCAAGAAAAGGTGACAGAATTCAAAACAAAACATTGTTGGTCTTAATTAATTATGGTTCAGCTTCTGCTGCTGAAATTGTGGCGGGAGCTCTGCAAGATCACAAACGCGCAATTTTATTAGGTGAGGCTAGTTACGGAAAAGGTTCAGTACAATCAATCATACCTTTAAAAAATAAAGGAGCCATTAGATTAACAATATCTAAGTATTATTTACCCTCGGGAAAATCAATATCTGAGGTTGGGGTTATTCCAGAAATAACAGTTTATGAAGAAAATGATGATTTTAAAATTGGTACAGAAACTGACAATCAATTAAACTTTGCAGTCCAATTATTAAATGGATAGAAACAAACTATTATATCCTAACAAACCTCTTAGAATAGGAGTGGGCATTGCTTTACTAAATAAAGATAATAAAATATTTGTAGGCAAGAGGATTGATAATCCAGTAAAATTTTGGCAAATGCCTCAGGGAGGAGTAAATAATAAAGAAAAATATTTAGACGCGGCTTTAAGAGAACTTAAAGAAGAAACAAGTATAGAAAGTGTAAAGCTAATAAAAGAAATTAATTATTGGACAGAATATGATCTCCCATCAAATTTAATTAGAAAAATATGGAAAGGAAGATTTAGAGGTCAAAAACAAAAATGGTTTTTAATGAAATTTATGGGTGAAGATAGAGAAATAAATTTAAAAACAAAAAGACCTGAATTTATCGAATGGAAATGGATAAGTGTAAAAGATTTAACTGATGTTGTTGTTGAATTTAAGTTAGAAGTTTATAAAAAGGTTCAAAAAGAAATCGTAGAAATAGTTAAAACTATATAGAAATATTTTTTAATACACTAAGTTTGTGACTCAATATAAATTGATGTTTGTCCGTTAAATCATTTCTGTTTATTTCTTTATCAGCTTCTTCTATCATTTCCTGAACAAGATCTTTGGATAATTCATTTAATTTAAAAACTGTAGAAGATAAAACCGTTAATATATTGCCACTAAATTCAACTGTCCCTTCTTCAATATATAACTCCTCTGAACTTTTGTCTTTTAATTGAATATTTATTATTCCTGGTTTAAGAAATGTAATGAATTTAATATGATTTTTTAAAATCCCCATATCTCCCTCGACTGCAGGCATTGTTACCATTGACACATCGTCTGAAAACAAAGTTTTTTCAGGACTAATAATATCTAATTTAAAATTTTCATCCATTTTAAGTAGCGGCTTCTTTTGCCATCTTTTCAGCTTTTTCTACTACCTCTTCTATTGAGCCGACCATGTAAAATGCTGCTTCTGGAAGATGGTCATATTGACCTTTACATATTGCATCGAAACCTTTGATTGTTGATTGCAAGTCAACAAGCTTTCCTGGAGATCCTGTAAACACTTCTGCAACAAAAAAGGGTTGTGACAAAAATCTTTGAATTTTTCTTGCTCTAGCAACAGTTAATTTATCTTCTTCTGACAATTCGTCCATTCCTAGTATGGCTATGATATCTTGAAGAGATTTGTACGCTTGTAATATCCTTTGAACTTCTCTGGCAACTCTATAATGTTCTTCTCCAACTACACGTGGATCCAAAATTCTTGAAGTGGAATCAAGTGGGTCAACAGCTGGGTAGATTCCTAATTCAGCTATTTGTCTTGAAAGTACTGTGGTAGCATCAAGGTGTGAAAATGATGTGGCTGGCGCAGGATCGGTTAAATCATCCGCGGGAACATAAATAGCCTGAACTGAAGTTATTGAACCTTTATTTGTAGTAGTAATTCTCTCTTGTAAATTTCCCATGTCTGTTGCTAAAGTAGGCTGGTATCCAACTGCAGAAGGTATTCTTCCTAGTAGAGCTGATACTTCTGATCCCGCCTGTGTGAATCTAAAAATATTATCAACAAAAAACAAAACGTCTTGACCTTCTTTATCTCTAAAATACTCAGCAACTGTTAGCCCTGTTAGTCCAACTCGTGCACGTGCTCCAGGAGGTTCGTTCATTTGTCCATAAACTAATGCTGCTTTAGATCCTTTTCCATCTGGCTTAATTACTCCAGACTCTATCATTTCATGATATAAATCATTCCCTTCTCTGGTTCTTTCGCCCACTCCAGCAAATACAGAAAAGCCTCCGTGAGCTTTAGCAATGTTGTTAATTAATTCCATTATGATAACTGTTTTTCCTACACCAGCCCCACCAAACAGTCCTATCTTTCCTCCTTTAGAATATGGAGCTAATAAATCAACAACTTTTATACCTGTAACTAATATTTCTGTTTCTGTTGATTGGTCAGTAAATATTGGAGCGGGCCTATGAATCGCCCAACGTTCCTTTGAAGATATTTTTCCTTTTTGATCGATTGGCTCACCCACAACATTTATAATTCTTCCTAAGGTTTCTGGACCAACGGGAATTGTTATTGGCGATCCGGTATCTTTTGCTGTATCACCCCTTTTTAAACCTTCGGTACTATCCATTGCAATAGTTCTAACGCTACTCTCTCCTAAATGTTGCGCAACTTCTAATATAAGTTTGTTTCCGCTATTATCTGCTTCTAAGGCTGTTAAAATTTCTGGTAAATGTCCTTCGAACTGAACATCAACTACCGCTCCTATTATTTGTGTAATTTTTCCAATTTTTGACATAAGTTATAAACTTTCTGCTCCCGAAATAATTTCAATTAATTCTTTGGTAATTGCGGCTTGTCTGCTTCTATTATATTTAATAGTCAATTTATCAACTAAGTCACCCGCATTTCTTGTGGCGCTATCCATTGCCGTCATTCTTGAGCCTTGCTCACTTGCGGCATTTTCTAAAAAAGCTTTGAAAATTTGAGTTGATATGTTGCGAGGAAGTAAATCATTCAATATTTCATCTTCTTCTGGCTCGAACTCATAAAAACTTTCGGATTTTTTTTCTTCAACCTTTGCTGGACTTTCAATTGGTATAATTTGTTGAGCTTGAGGAATTTGAGTTATAATATTTTTAAATTGATTATAAAATATAGCACAAACATCAAACTGGGAATCGTTGAATAGCTTAATTATTTTCTCAGCAACATCTTCCGCTTCTTTATATGTCAGCTTTTTAAAATTTTTATAGTTTATTTTCTCTATTATGTATTGACCATATGATCTTTTTAATTGGTCATAACCTTTTGACCCGACTGTAAAAATTTTAAGCGTTTTTCCTTCTTTTAAAATATTCTCAAAATAGCTTTTAGCTTTTCTACATATATTGGTATTAAATCCCCCGCAAAGACCTCGATCGGCAGTAATAACAACGCACAGATGTACACTAGTTTTTCCAGTTCCAACCAAAAACTTGGAGGCGCTATCTTTGTCAGTAATAGCATTGCTTAAATTTAAAATTATATTATTCATCTTCTCAGAGAATGGTCTACCTTTCTCGGCATTTTCTTGTGCTTTTCTCAATTTCGCAGATGCTACCATTTTCATAGCTTTTGTTATTTTTTGTGTTGATTTAACACTTGAAATTCTTTTTTTTAAATCGTCTAAACTTGGCATAAATCTTATTTGTTAGTTTTTTTAAATTCTTCTATGGCTAACTTTAGTTTTTTCTCGGTTTCTTCGTCTAATTTTCCAGTACTATTTATTGTATCTATTATTTCTGGATTCGATGATTTAATTAACTCATAAACATTTTTTTCAAAATCTTTAATTTTAGATAACTCAACATCATCTAAAAAACCTTTTACACCAGAAAAAACAGCTATCACTTGCTCTCCAACTGTCATAGGAGAATATTGATTTTGTTTTAATAACTCAGTTAGTTTTGATCCTCTATTTAAAAGTTTTTGTGTCGCTGCATCAAGATCCGAACCAAATTGCGCAAAAGCGGCCATTTCCCTATATTGAGCCAATTCTAATTTTATTGAACCCGCGACCTTTTTCATAGCTTTTGTTTGAGCTGCCGAACCAACCCTTGAAACTGATAGGCCAACGTTAACAGCTGGTCGTATTCCCTGATTAAATAGTTCGGTTTCCAAAAAAATCTGACCATCGGTTATTGAAATAACATTTGTAGGTATGAAAGCTGAAACATCTCCGGCTTGCGTTTCTATTATTGGCAATGCTGTTAGGGAGCCACCTCCATTTTTGTCGCTCAATTTAGCTGCTCTCTCTAATAATCTGCTATGTAAATAAAAAACATCTCCGGGATAAGCCTCTCTTCCTGGAGGTCTTCTTAATAAAAGTGACATTTGTCTATAGGCAACGGCTTGTTTAGATAAATCATCATAAATAATTAAAGCGTGCATACCATTATCTCTAAAGTATTCGCCTAAAGTACATCCTGTGTATGGAGCCAAAAATTGTAATGGTGCAGCATCAGATGCTGTAGCTGCAACAACAGTTGTATACTCCATTGCTCCCGCATCCTCTAGAGTTTTAACAATTTGAGCTACCGAAGATCTTTTCTGACCAATCGCAACGTATATACAATATAATTTATCTTTTTCATTATTGGATTTATTTATCTCTTTTTGATTAATAATTGTATCAATAGCAACCGCTGTTTTGCCAGTTTGTCTATCTCCAATAATTAATTCTCTCTGACCTCTGCCAATTGGAATTAAACTATCAATTGCCTTTAAACCTGTTTGCATAGGTTCCCCAACAGATTGGCGAGGTATTATTCCGGGTGCTTTAACTTCAACTCTCTGTCTTTTTAAATTTTTATTTAATGGTCCTTTTCCATCAATAGGATTTCCTAAACCATCAACCACCCTACCTAAAATCTCTTTTCCAACCGGAACATCAACAATTGATCCCGTTCTTTTTACGGTATCTCCCTCTTTAATATTTTTATCTTCTCCAAATATTACAACTCCGACATTGTCACTCTCAAGATTAAGCGCCATTCCTTTTGAACCATCTTTAAATTCAACCATTTCTCCGGCCTGAACATTGTCCAGCCCATATATTCTTGCAATACCATCTCCAACAGAAAGCACTTGACCAACTTCAGTTATCTCGGCTTTGTCACCAAAACTTTTAATTTGCTCCTTTATTATTTTTGTTATTTCTGAAGGATTTATTTCCATAATTTCTAACTCCCCATAGTCTCTTTAAGTCTTCTGAGTTTTCCTTTTAAAGAAGTATCTACCATGACACTTCCTATCTGAACTATTAATCCTCCAAGAAGCGAAGGGTCATACTTATATTTAAATATCATTTTTGATTTCAAACTTGTTGCAAGATCTTTTTTAAAATCATCTAATTCCTTACCGGAAAGCTCTTTAGAAGAAATTAGATTTGCTTTTATTTCTCCTTTTTTATTTATCTTCAAATTCTCAAAACTATCTAAAATTTTTTCAATGAAAAATAACCTTCTCTTGTTTGTAATAAGTTCTATGAAATTTTGAAAAAGTTTAGAAAAATCAGAAATTTGAAGAATTTTTTTTATACTTGTTACTTGTTCTTTTTTCCCAATTAATGGATTTTTAACTAAAAAATTTACATCATTATTATTTTTTATAAGCTTTCTAAATTCTTCAGTTTCTTTTTCGATTCTATCCAATTGCGATTGCTCTTGGGCTAACTCAAATAGAGCTAAAGCATATCTGTCGGAAGCGGAGATAGAAAATTTTTGATTAGAGCTCAATTTGTTCCTATTTCAATTAAGTGAATATTGCAAATTTGATTTCGTATCATAACCCAGTAATCTCTTCAAGTGCGTCCAAATGTAAAAATTAATTATTTTTTTACTATTAATTGAAATTTAATGGATCAACATCAACCGCAAGTTTTATTCTTGATGGAATTTTTAACTTTTTGAGCATCAACCATATAGATTTTTGCGCAAGTCTATTTTTAGCACATCTAACAAGCAATCTAGATCTGAACTTATTTTTAATTTTAAATATAGGTGCATTAACAGGTCCTAATATTTCTATATTTTTAACTTTTGATATTGTTCTTTTTAATAATAGACAAAAATTATTGGATTCTTGCTGTTTTGAAGAAGAAACAATTAGAGATATAAATCTACAAAAAGGAGGTAAATTTTTTTCTCTTCTTATAATTATTTCTTCTTCTAAAAATTTATGAGGATCGTTCTCTGATATAGTTTTTAAAATATGGTCATCAAATTCGAAAGTTTGAAAAAAAATACTTGCTTCAGCACCTTCTCTGCCCGCTCTTCCGACAAGTTGATGATACAATTGAACATTTTTTTCTGAATTACGTAAATCAAAACCATGTGAATTTAGATCTGGATCTACTACAACTATACAATTCAGTTTAGGAAAATGAAAACCTTTGGATATAAGTTGAGTCCCAACCAAAATATCAACTTCTCTATTTTCTATTTTTGATGCAAATTGACTATTTTTGTCTTTATTTTTTAAAGTATCACTTGAAAATATTTCTATATTTTTATTTGGAAAAATTTCTTTTATTTCTTCGTATATTCTTTCAACTCCAGGACCGCAAAATACATAATTATTTTTTTGATCCATAATATTTATATTTTTTTTGAAACCACAATAGTGACATAAAGCATTTCCAGATATTTTATGAAAATTTAAGTTGACCGAGCATCGTGGACAAATAAATACTTTGTTTAGCTTGAGATCAAATATGGAGGGAGAAAAACCTCTTCTATTTAAAAAAAAAAGAACTTGATCTTTTTTATCTAAAAATTTTTTTACTTCATTTATAACGTAAGGTGAGATCCATTTATTTTTATTAGGTCGCTCCTTTTTCAAATCAACAATATGAAATTTTGGAAATGAAGCGTCTTTGTATCTTTTTTTAATTCTAGTAATTTTATATTTTTTATTTTTTATATTATTGTAAGTCTCTACTGATGGAATAGATGTAACAAGATGAATTGGAATATCTTCAGTAGATGCCCTTAGGACAGCCATGTCTCTTGCATGATATGAAATTCCTTCGTTTTGTTTATAAGAGCCATCATGTTCTTCGTCTACTACAATTAGTCCTAATTTAAAAAAAGGCAAAAATAGAGCAGATCTAGCGCCGATTAATATTTTTATTTTATTATTCATTATTCCGCTTAATAAAATTTTTTTATTTTTTGCAGTTATTTTTGAGTGCCAAATAGCAGCCTCTGATTTAAAATATTCTTCAAATCTTGATTTGAATTGGCTAGTTAAAGCAATCTCCGGAAGTAGTATTAATGTTTGTTCATTTTTTTTTAAAATGTCTTTTATTCTTTCAAAATAAACAATTGTTTTGCCAGAGCCTGTTACTCCTTGTAACACGGTCACATTGTGATTTGATTTATTTTTTTTTAGTTCCAAAAGACTTTTTTTTTGCTCATTATTGAGAAAAAAAAAATTTAATTTTTTTGGTATTTTGTACTTAGAAAATAAATTATCATCGATATTTTTAATCCCAAGATGATTTGTAATGCAAAGCTTTAGTGTTAATCCTAAAGGAACCATGTTATATTTTGAAAACCAATCTATAAAATTTATTAAATTTTTACTAATCGACGGTAAATTAATTTTTTTTTCTATTTTTTTTATTTTAAATTTTTTTTCTGTTGTTTCTTTTGTATGCCAAACTATTCCAATTTCTTTTTTACTCCCAAATGGAACCTGAACTAGATCACCGGTATTTAATTTAATTTTTTGATTATTTTCGTATGTAAAAGGATGGTCAAATATTTTGGGTAAAAGAATCGGTATTTCCATTCACTAATATTATATAATTTAAGTAAAATTAGAAATGTATAGCTCTTTTATCAACAGCAAGAGCAGCTTCTTTTATAGCTTCAGAATAGGTTGGGTGTGCATGACATGTTCTTGCAATATCTTCTGAGCTTGCTCCAAATTCCATTGCTAATGCTATTTCTCCAATTAAATCTCCAACATTAGGCCCAAGCATATGCACGCCTAAAACCTTATCTGTTTTATATCCTGATAAAATTTTAACAAATCCTTCGGCATTTTCATTAACCTTGGCTCTTGAATTAGCAAGAAATGGGAATTTTCCAATTTTATACTTCACTCCTTTTTTTAATAATTCAGCTTCCGTTTTTCCAACTGTGGCAACCTCGGGTGAGGTGTAAATTACACCAGGTATTACCTCATAATTGACATTGCCTGCTTGACCAGAAATAATTTCTGCAACAGCGATTCCTTCTTCTCCTGCTTTGTGGGCAAGCATTGGACCTTCAATTACATCACCAATTGCATAAATATTTTTTTTGGAAGTTCTAAAATTCTTATCAACTTTCACTTTGCCATTTTTTTCACATACAATTCCTAATTTATCCAAATTAAGTTCTTTTGTATTCGGCTTTCTTCCAACAGCAACTAGAACATTATCGGCTTCTATTATTTCTTTTCTTGATGTTTGATTGTTTATATATTCAACAATTGCGTTATCCCGTTGAACATTTATTCTTGTCACCTTGGAATTTAACTTAAAATTAATTCCTTGTTTAGTTAAAATTTTTAAAAATTCTTTTGATATATCTTGATCCATTCCAGGAACGATGTGATCTAAAAATTCTATAACTGTTATATTTGAACCGAGTCTTTTCCAAATCGAACCCATTTCAAGTCCAATGTATCCTCCGCCTATAATTATTAGATTTTTTGGAACCTTGCTAAAACTCAAAGCTCCTGTGGAAGAAACAATCACTTTTTCATCTATATCAATTTTTGGTAAAGAAGAAGGTTTGGAACCTGTACTTATTACAATATTTTTTGAATTATAATCGATTTTTTTTCCATTACTTACAACTGAAACTTTGTTGGTAGAAACAATAGACCCCGTCCCTTTAAGATAGGTAATTTTATTTTTCTTAAAAAGAAATTCCACACCCTTGGTAAGGATAGAAACAGATTTTTCTTTCCTCATCATCATTTTTTTTAAATTTAATTTTACATTTTTAACTTCGATGCCTAAACCATTATAATGTTTCAAAACATTATGATAATTTTCAGATAAATTTAAAAGACTCTTTGAAGGAATGCACCCTACATTTAGACAAGTTCCTCCTAGTGTCCCTCGAGACTCAACGCATGCGGTTTTTAAACCCAGTTGAGCAGATCTTATTGCACAAACATAACCTCCGGGACCACCTCCTATTACAATGACATCAAAATTATTATCCATTTATAAATCTAAAAATAACCTTCTTGGTTCTTCAAGATAGTCTTTAACGCATTTCAAAAATGATACAGCTTCTTTTCCATCTATTATTCTGTGATCATAAGATAGCGCCACATACATTATTGGTCTAGCAACTATCTCTCCATCGACTATTGTTGCTCTGTCTACAATGTTATGCATACCAAGAACCCCAGATTGCGGAGGGTTAAGAATTGGCGTGGAAAGCATTGAGCCATATATCCCTCCATTTGAAATCGTAAATGTTCCACCTTGAAGATCTTCAATTCCAATTTTTCCTTTTTTTGCTTTATCACTTAACATTGAAATATTTTTTTCTATATTTGCAAATGACATTTCATCACATTTTTTTAAAACAGGAACAACCAATCCCTTATCAGTGCCAACGGCTATACCCATATTATAATAATTTTTATAGACCACGTCCTCACCATCAATTTCGGCATTAACAGCAGGAAAATTTTTTAATCCAACTATACAAGCTTTAACAAAAAATGACATAAAACCTAGTTTAACTGAAAACGTTTTTTGAAAATCTTCTTGATAATTTTTTCTCATTTCAATTATATTTTTCATATCAACCTCATTAAAAGTAGTAAGCATTGCAGCATTTTCTTGAGCTTCTTTAAGTCTTTTAGCAATTGTCAACCTTAGTCTGGACATTTTAATTCTTTCCTCAGGACCATGCTGTATTTTTCTTGTTGAAGGTTTTGGTTTTGCCCCCATTGAAATCAATAAATCTCCTTTAAGAATCATGCCTTTCTTTCCGCTTCCCTCAATCTGATTCAGATCAATGTTTTGTTCTTCGACAATTTTTCGAACTGCGGGAGATAAAGTTTTTGAAGATGATACAGCTACACTAGAGGTAACTTGTGTTTTTTCTTCATCAATTGGATTATCCAAAATAAATACTTTTTTATTATTATTTTTTTCAGATATGGGTTTGTCAAGAATTAAAGGACTTTCCTTTGAAGGTTT
>Ga0208764_10000181_pt1 | contig 36635 bp, 36 predicted proteins | sample ETNtaG_18_FD_185762 | JGI IMG/M metagenome (GOLD analysis project Ga0208764, IMG submission 185762) | Marine microbial and viral communities from oxygen minimum zone, Eastern Pacific Ocean - ETNP201302SV91 (SPAdes) (version 2) | ecosystem: Environmental > Aquatic > Marine > Oceanic ... | reverse complement strand
ATAAATGCCAGTTAGTAGGCGTTGAGCTCACTGAAGATGCATTAGATTTGCCAACTTTCCATCATCCAAGGCAAGCTGCATATATTTTAGGCCCAGAAAAAGGGGCGCTTTCATCAGAAATTCTGAAAGAATGTAAATATGTCATAAAGATTCCAACTAAATTCTGTTTAAATGTTCAAATTGCTGGTGCAATTGTTATGTATGACAGAGTTAAGTCATTAGGAAATTTTCCTAACCGCCCCGATATGCCTGGAGGATCAAACTAATGGAAAGTTTATCAGGTTTAAATCGTGAAGAATTAAAAATTGTTATGGGAATTATGGAGGTTCCTGAAAAACAAATAAATATGAGGGTTAACCAAATATGGAATTGGATGTATGTAAAAGGCGCTCAATCAGTTGATGAAATGACCGATCTTTCAAAAAATTTTAGAACCGAAGTATCTAAAAAATATAATCTTGTTAGACCTATAATAAGCAAAAATGAAATTTCGTCAGATGGAACACAAAAATGGCTTATTAAGTTTCTTGATAACTCAGAAATTGAAACTGTGTTCATTCCAGATGGCGATAGAGGAACTTTATGTGTTTCCAGCCAAGTAGGCTGCACACTTAATTGTACCTTTTGTCATACGGGCACACAAAAGCTTGTTAGAAATTTAACTTCCCAAGAAATTATTAATCAAATAATGATTGCGAAAGATTCACTGAATGAATGGACGAAAGAAAAAAGGGATATAACCAATATAGTTATGATGGGAATGGGCGAGCCCTTATATAACTTTGATAATGTAAAAAGTGGAATTCAAGTATTTTCTGATGATGCTGGCCTATCAATATCTAAAAGAAGAATAACTCTATCTACTTCTGGAATTGTTCCAAAAATTGAAGATGCCGGGAATGAAATTGGTTCAATGTTAGCAATATCATTACATGCAACAAATAATGATTTAAGGGATAAGTTGGTCCCAATAAACAAAAAATATCCGATCGAAGAACTTCTGGATGCTTGTAAAAATTATCCAAGAGTCAAAAACTCAAAAAGAATTACATTTGAATATGTAATGTTGAAAGGAATAAATGATAGTGAAGCGGAAGCTCGTGACCTTGTAAAGCTAATATCTGGTATACCTTCTAAGATAAATTTGATTCCTTTTAATCCTTGGCCAGGCGCATCATATGAATGCTCAGACTGGGAACAAATTGAAAGATTTTCTGATATAATAAATCGTGGCGGATATGCAAGCCCAATTAGGATGCCAAGGGGAAGAGATATTTCTGCAGCCTGCGGCCAATTAAAAAGTGATACCGAAAAGGAAAAAGCATCTATAAGATATAAAAAAGAACTTGCAAAACTTGAAAGTGAGCGTATACGACCATTATAAAGTTTTTGAGATAGAAATGGGTACCGAAGAAAATATAAAGAAAGTAGTCCTCGCATATTCAGGCGGACTTGATACATCTGTAATTTTAAAGTGGCTTCAAGAAAAATATGATTGTGAAGTTGTCACTTTTAGTGCGGATCTTGGTCAAGGTGCAGAATTGGAAGAGGCAAAGACAAAAGCTGAAGCTTTAGGCGTTAAAGAAATATTCATAGAAGACCTAAAGAACGAGTTTGTTAAAGATTATGTATTTCCAATGTTTAGGGCTAACACTCTTTATGAAGGCTTATATCTTTTGGGAACAGCTATAGCCAGACCCTTAATTGCAAAAAGACAAATTGAGATTGCCAAAGAAGTCGGAGCTGATGCTGTTTGTCATGGTGCAACGGGAAAAGGCAATGACCAGATAAGGTTTGAACTTGCTTATTACGGATTAAATCCTGATATAAAAGTTATCGCGCCTTGGAGAGAATGGGATTTAAACTCTAGAAAAAAATTAATTGAATTTGCCGAAAAGAATCAAATTGTTATTACTAAGGATAATATGGGCGAAGATCCGTATTCCGTAGATGCTAATCTTTTACATACCTCATCAGAAGGTAAATTATTAGAAGACCCGTCAAAAGAGTGTCCTGAAGATGTATATCAAAGAACTGTTTCGCCAGAAAATGCTCCTGATAAAGCAACATACATAGAGATTGAATTTGAAAATGGCGATGCTATTGCGATTGATGGGAAATCTTTATCTCCAGAAGGAGTTCTTACGGAATTAAATGAATTAGGTGGCAATAATGGCATTGGAAGACTTGATTTAGTTGAAAATAGAAGCATAGGAATGAAATCAAGAGGAATTTACGAAACGCCTGGCGGAACAATCCTTTTAGCTGCTCATAGGGGCATTGAACAAATAACTTTAGACAGGGAAGCCTGTCATCTTAAGGATGAGCTAATGCCAAAATATGCAAAATTGATTTATAATGGTTTTTGGTTTTCTCCTGAAAGAGAAATGCTTCAAGCGCTAATAGATGAAAGTCAAAAGAATGTTTCTGGAAAAGTTAGATTAAAACTTTATAAGGGAAACGCTACAGTAGTTGGTAGATCTTCAGATTCATCTTTATATTCACAGGAACATGTTACTTTTGAAGAAGATGATGTTTACGATCAATTTGATGCAGAAGGCTTTATCAAGCTGAATGCCTTAAGACTAAAGCTGCTAAAAAAAGATTAGATATTAATACTAGGTTTTTCAAAACCGTTTTGTTCACAAAATGCATTAAGGGTATTCAACAATAAGCATGCTATTGTCATTGGCCCTACGCCTCCGGGTACAGGAGTTATATGTCCAGCAACCTTGCTTGCGGCCTCAAAGTCAACATCTCCAACTAATCTTGTTTTATTTTCGCCTTTTTCGGGAGCATCTATTCTATTAATTCCTACATCAATTACGGTTGCTCCAGGTTTTATCCAATCTCCTTTAACTAATTCAGGAATTCCCACAGCTGCAACCAGAATATCTGCACTTGCAGCAATATCTTGAAGATCTTTAGATCTAGAATGACAAATAGTAACAGTACAATGTTCTTTCAATAATAATTGAGCAACGGGCTTACCAACTAAATTAGACCGTCCTATTATAACCGCATTTTTACCCTCAAGCTTATCAGTGCTTGATTTTATTAATATTGAGGCGCCCTTGGGCGTACATGGAACAAGACCATCTAATCCGCTATTTAAATATCCTGAATTTATTGGATGCAGGCCATCAACATCTTTTTTGGGGGAGATTGTCTCTATTACCTTTTGTTGGCTTATGTGATTTGGAACTGGGAACTGGACAAGAATGCCATTTACATCTGAATTATTATTTAATTCTTCAACCTTGGACAATAACTCTTCTTCAGAAGTATCTTCAGACATTTTAAATTCGTAAGAATTCATACCTGCTTCTTTAGTTTGTATGCCTTTGTTTCTTACATAAATTTCACTTGCAGGATCATTCCCAACTAAAACTACTGCTAGGCCAGGAATTATATTATGAGAATCTTTAAGATCTGAAACTGATTCAGAAATCTTTCCTCTCAATCTACTTGCAAATTCTTTTCCATCAATAATATTTGCTGGCATATATTTTCCTAAAAATTAATAGGCCAATATTCTCTTAATAAGGACCTTAAAAAGAAAATAGCTAATAAAACTATAATTGGTGAAATATCTATTCCGCCTAAATTTGGGAGATATCTTCTTACATAATTAAATAATGGGCTAGTCAATTTCCAAACTGCTTCATGGAGTATTGCAACCAATTGATTAGATCGGTTAACTATACCAAGGCCAATAAGCCAGCTAAAAATAACCGCAATAATGACAACCCAAGAATATAAGTCTAAAATTGCATCTATCAAAAAATATAAAGAATTCATGAACTAGTCTTACTACCAAATTTTAATAATATCATCTTTATTTCTAAACATCTTATCGCCTTTTTGAGTATTAAAGGCTTTATGAAAGCTCGGCATATTTATAAATACACCATCTATACGATATCTAGCGGGAGAATGGGGATCTGTGGCTACGCGCATAGCATCTATTTCTTTTCTAAATTTAACTCTATCTGCTTGGGCAGACCCCATAAAAAATCTTTGCTCGCCTGTCAAATTATCAATAACGGGAGAGGCATTCCCTTCAAGAGAAATTTTATAGGCTCTAAATGAAGATACGGCACCACCTAAATCAGCAATATTTTCACCTAAAGTAAATTCACCATTTAGGAAATTACCAGGAGTTATTTCATAAGAAGAATATTGATCTGCCAATTTCTTTGTTTTTGATTCAAAGATTTCTCTATCTTCTTCGGTCCACCAATTTTTTAAATTCCCATCACCGTCAAATTGTGAGCCTTTGTCATCAAATGCATGGCTAATTTCATGCCCAATAGTTATACCAATTGCACCATAATTAACCGCATCATCTGCTTCAGGGAAAAAATTGGGTGGCTGTAGATATGCGGCAGGAAAAACAATCTCATTTTTAGTAGGACTAAAGTAAGCATTTACAGTTTGTGGGGACATAGCCCACTTTCTTCTATCTACTTTTTCACCAAGTTTTTTTAAAGCATCCTTAAAACCAAACTCTGATGCATTTTTCATATTTTCATAAAGATTTGATGAAGAAAATTCTAAGCCCTCATAATCTTCCCACACTTCAGGATAACCAATTTTTACATTTAATTTTTCTAATTTTATAAGAGCTTTTTCTTTAGTCTTCTCACTCATCCATTCTAAATCTTCTATTCCTACCCTGTAAGACTCTAAAAGATTATCAACTAACTTAACCATTCTCTGTTTATATTCAGGTGGGAAATGATACTTAACATAAATCTTTCCTAACGCATCACCTAACATGCCATTTACAAGGCCTACACTTCGTTTCCATAATGACGGCGTTTCTTCACGCCCAGTTAGTATTTTAGAAAACCTATAAGATTCATCTACAAATTCATCTGATAAATAACCAGAAGAACTCTTTAGCAATCTTGTAAGAAAATAATCTCTCCACTCTTCAATAGAAAACTCTTCAATAACAGAAGAAAGCTTTAATAAGTATTCTGGAGATTCTATGATGTACCTATTATATGAATCTATACTTAAATTTGTTAGCCAGTAATCAAATTTGCCATCACTTATCTTATTTAGCTCTTTACGGTTTCTTGGATTATATGTTTTTTCAGGATCTCTTCGTTCTGTTCTACTAATTTGAATTTCAGCAATTTTAGTTTCTATTTTAAAAGCATTATTTGCTCTTTCTTTCGAATTATCTATTCCTGAAAGAGAAAATAAATTTTCTAGATGTTTTGGATACTCTTCTCGGCCTTTAATATAATGGGGCTGATCCAATAAATAGTAATCTCTATCAGGAAGGCCTAGCCCAGATTGACCAAAATAAATTGTATAATTTAAGGGATCCTTTAAATCATCATAAACAGCAAAATATAATGGGGCACCAAGCCCTTTCCTAACTGATAAAGCAAAATACTTCCATATATCATCAATGGATTTTAGATTTTCTATTTCATTGATATCTTTTTTTAATGGACTAGAGCCAAGCTCATTAAGCAATTCTCTATTCATATAGCTTAAATATAGATTTAGTATTTTCCCTTCTTCTGAAGATGAAGATAAATTCTTTTGATCTTTCATAAGGTCTTCTATTAAATCATATTGGTTTTTAAGAGATTCCTCTCTTAGAGTCATATAAGAACCCCATCCAATTTGATCGTCTGGTATTTCGGTTTTTGATAACCAATTATTGTTAACATAGTCATAAAGACTATCCTGGGGCTTAAAATTATCGTCAAATTGACTAATATCTATTCCTGAAAGTTGCATATTGTTAGAATATCCTTGTGAAGAAAAAATACATAATATTATAATTAAAAAAATTCTCATAGACTAAACCTTTTACTACATAGCACTGATGCCGCCATCAATTTTTATCTCTGCACCAGTAATGAATTTAGATTCATCGCTGGCTAAAAATAAAACTGTGTAAGCAACATCATCAGGCTCTCCTACTTTACCTAATGGAACCTGCCTTGCAAGTTTCATCATGACATCTTCTTTTTCACGATTGGAGCGCTCAACCATAGCATCTAAAATTGGCGTATCTATAAATGTAGGGTGAATTGAATTACATCGAATGTTATAAGCTGCTCGGGCACAATGTAAAGCGACTGATTTAGTTAGCATCCATACACCAGCTTTTGCCGTATTATATGCCGCCATGTTATGACCTGCTATCAAACCAGAAATTGAAGATGTGTTTATGATAGAGCCTGGAGAATAGTTTTTCATGATTGGGATAGCGTATTTACACCCCAAAAAGACAGAATCCGTATCAACAGTCATTACCTCTTTAAAAGTTTCATAATCTGTATCCTCAACTGTTGAACCGCCACCAATTCCTGCATTATTAACAAGTATATTTATTCCGCCCATCATTTCTTGTGCTTGTGATAATGTTTCTTTCCATTGGCTTTCAGATGTAACATCTAATTCTAAAGAAAAGGCACTGCCTGGAAAATCACCATTAATTCTTTCTTCAACAGTCTTTAGTTTTTCTATATTAATATCAGCTAAAACTACTTTTGATCCTTCCTTGGCTAGCATATAGGCTATCGCCTCTCCTAAGCCTTGTGCTGACCCAGTCACAAATGACATTTTTCCTTCTACTCTTCCTGACATAACTTATCTCCTAATTTTGTATTACTTCCCTTTAAAATCTGGGTCTCTCTTATCAAAAAATGCTTTTATAGCTTCTTCCCTATCCTCGGTAAAAGCAGTTAATAAATATTGATCTCTGTCCATATAGCTTGAATTATAATTTAATGCATTAGCTGCTGCATTGATAGATACCTTTGACATCCTTACTGCTAATGGAGGTAATTTAATAATTTTTTCAGCTAAGTTATTTGATTTTTCCAACGCTTTACCTTTATCACAAATTTTTTGAACTAAACCCCAATCAAAAGCTTTTTTACCAACTACTTCTTCACCAAGAATAACAAGCTCTTTAGTTCTTGCTGGGCCAATTAATGCATTAATTCTTGGATTAGATTGCCAGCTCATATTCATTCCTAAAGGAATCTCAGGTAAACGGAAAATAGCATCTGATGAAGATACACGAAAGTCGCATGCTACTGCTAGAGCTAATCCTCCACCTAAACAATAACCCTCTATAGAGGCAATTGTTATTTGCTCTAAAGATTCCCAAGCTTGGCACATATCAGGTCCAACTTTAAATGCCTCACGTCTTTCGAGACTAGACTTATCGCCCTTAAGAAAGCCCTTATCTTTTAAATCCGCACCAACGGAAAATGAATCCCCTTCTCCGGAAAGTACAATACAATTTATTTCAGTATTAGAACTTAATTCATTTGCACAATCAGTAAGCTCTTTCATTAAAGAGTAAGATAAAGCATTACGCCCATCACCCCTATCTAAAGAAACACGAGCGATGCCGCCTTCCTTTTCAATCTTAAGATTTTTATATGCAGCCAATTATTTTCCTATTTAAAAATTATAATTTTAGATGATCATATAAAATGCTTTTTGTTAAGACCGAAGGAAGAATTTTTACTTCATCTAATCCTTCGCCCCAATATAAATAAAGAGGAACCCCTGCTCTTTTATATTTTTCTAATTCAGCTGTTATGTTTGGATCGTATTTAGTCCAATCAGCAATTAAATATTCAATTTCCCCGGTTTCAACAAGTTTTACAAAATCTTCAGAATTAAAAACGAGTCTTTCATTAACTTTACATGTAAGACACCAGTCAGCAGTAAAATTTAGTAAAATTCTTTTCTCTTCTTCTCTTAATTGTTTAACTTTTTCAGCAGACCACCTTTTACCAAAATTAATATCTTGATTATTATTGGTTGTTTGGTTAGGTACAAAAATAATAGTTATTAAAAAACTTAAAGCTATAAGGGGCAATCCAATTCGACTGGCCTTACTTGAAGATGCTTTTAACATTATAAAAGCAATAAGAATTGCTAGGGCTGCAAAAGATAATACAATAATTCCTTCTAATCCTGTCTGCCTATAAACAACCCAGCTTAACCATAACGAAGTCAAGAACATTGGGACTCCCATAAACCTTGCTACATTTTCCATCCAAGGGCCAGGTTTCGGTAGAAAATTAATGCCTTTAGGAAGAATAGAAAGTAAGAAAGTAGGAAATGCAATTCCGAACCCCAGAGACAAGAATATTAAAGCTGAAATCGTTATTGGTTGTGATATCCCCCAACCAATAGCAGCTCCCATATATGGTCCTGTACATGGCGTTGCAACGATCACTGTTAAAAAGCCTAATAGGAAAGAATTTGAATAACCTGATTTGTTAACATTAATATTCCCTAACCTAGTCATAAAATTCCCAAACTCTATTCTGGAAATAAAAATTATACCTAAAACAAAAAATAGCAGAGCCAATAAACTAGACATCAGACTCGACTGTAGCTGCCACCCCCATCCAACAAATTGACCAAGATTTTTAACAAGAAGTGTTGCTGATAATAAAATAAGCATTGATACTTCAATACCTAAAGTAAAAACTAATCCATGTTTCCAGCTATTACTTTTCCCAGATTCATTAACCAAAGACATCACTTTTAATGCAATTACAGGAAAAACACATGGCATAGCATTCAGAATAATTCCTCCAATAAATGCTAAGAATATTGCTATAAAAAAATTTAATCCCTTATCCTTATTGACCTCTATAAAAGAGACTCGTTCAATATTAGAGCTTACCTCATAATAGTTTTTTTTGTTTTGGGTCGATAATTCTAAAATACCTGAAACAATATTATTTTCTTCACGAAAATTTTCTGGCCTATCAATTAATAATGATGATTCACCATTCTGAGTTACAAATATTTGTTCAGAGCTATAATTAATTAATCCACTTTGTTCAGGATAAAAGAAGGCGCTTTGTAAAATCCTAGGATCATCCCAAGAAATTTTAAATGTTTCATCTGTTAAAAAAGCGTTTACTTTGAAAGATGCTTGCTCAGGTAATCTTTTTATCCATCGATTAATAATTTCTTTAGAATTAATTTGATTAGATTTAGAAAAATTAACATTAATATTTGTATCTTCGGGAATACATATATCATCACAAATCAAAAAACTTATAGAAGCTGAAAAATTTTGGTCAAAAGAAAAACCCTCACCTGCAATAAATCTTATCGGTAAAACTAATTCATCATAATACCCGTAACTAGTTAATGGGTCTAATGAAGCTAGTTCAGGGACAGGCCATAAAATTTCTTTGACCTCTAATCCTTTTGGTAATTTCCAATTAATTTCCGGAGGAAGACCTGAATCTCCTGGATTCTTCCAATAAATATGCCAACCTGGGGTCAAAGTAAATTTAATAGCAGCAATAAATTCCTGGTCAGATTCAATAAATGTATCATTGAAAAGTATTTCGATATTTGCATTATTTGTTTGAGCAAAATTATCTTTCGCCAATAAATTACCAATATTTATTGTGGCTATGAATAAAAAAGATAGCCCTATGAATATATTCTTTAAATTTCTCATTTTTTTTAATTAATAAATTAAATTACACCAATTAATTACTTATTCTATATAATGCTTAAGTTTATAAAAGTTAACCTTGTAAAAAAATGAAAAAGAATCTTTTTATAATTTTAATACTACTACCAAATCTTTGCCTTGCGCTTAGCAAGGAAGAAATTAATGCAATAGCTGAAATAGTTAATTGTTCAGATAAAATTACTTCAGAAGAAAAGCTAAAATGTTTTGAAGAAAACGCCAGTAATTTAGAATCTATTTTTCCAATCGTCAGACTTGAAAAAACTGAAAGAGTTAAAGAGATTGAAAAAATTGAAAGACTTGAGAAAGAAGGTAATTTTGGAATCCTTCAAACAGTTAACCCGATAAAGGGATTTGAAAATAAAGACTTAAATTCAATTTCTTCCAAAATAGTTAATAACTATTGGTTGAGTTATGGCAAAATTAAAATTGAACTTGAAAATGGGCAAACATGGAAACAAATTGATTCAACCCCCTATAGAGGCCCTAAAGATCTAAAAGGAAAACAAGTAAAAATTACATCTGCAGCTTTAGGAAGTTTTCTCCTTAAGATTGATGGTGTTGGAGGAAAATATAGAGTTAGAAGGGAGCAATAAATTACTAAAGAAAAAAAATTTACTGTTCTTGGAATTGAAACAAGCTGTGATGAAACTGCTGTTGCTGTTGTTGAACTCAATCAAAATAACAAAGGGGAAATCTTATCTAATAAAGTGATTAGCCAGACCGATGAGCACTCTCCTTATGGTGGGGTTGTGCCAGAAATTGCCTCACGTTCTCATATTGAATATCTAGATTCCTTAGTTGATGAAGCACTTTTAGAGTCTAATAAAAATCTTAATAATATTGATGGAATAGCTGTAACCACAGGACCAGGACTTATTGGCGGTTTAATTGTAGGCCTTACATATGCAAAAGGTTTATCTCTTTCAACTAAGATTCCTATTATTTCTGTTAATCATCTTGAGGGACATGCACTAACGCCTTTATTAACTAATGATATCGAATATCCTTTTATTCTTTTATTAATTTCTGGAGGCCATAGTCAACTTCTTATAATTGAAGAACTTGGGCATTATATTCAACTTGGCACTACTCTTGATGATGCTGCGGGAGAGGCCTTTGATAAAGGAGCAAAATTCATGGGCCTAGGATATCCTGGCGGGCCTGCTTTAGAAAAACTCGCTAAGGAGGGCCGAGATGATGCTTTCGATTTACCAAGACCATTAAAGGGTAAAGATAATTGTAATTTTTCTTTTTCAGGACTAAAAACAGCTCTGATTAAATTATCTAGATCAATAGAGCCAATAGACAAAGGTACCATGAGAGACCTGGCTGCATCTTACCAAAAAGCTATTATTGATTGTCTTGTTGATAGAACTGAAAAATCTATTGGAATGGCAAGAAAAACTAATCCTAATTTAAATATTAAAAATTTAGTAGCCTCTGGTGGGGTGGCCGCAAATCAAGAAGTATCCAAGGGCTTAAAAATATTAGCTAGTAAAAATAATATGGATTTCATATCTCCGCCTATAGAGCTTTGCACAGATAATGCTGCTATGATAGCTTGGGCTGGTTGCTTAAGGCTTTCAAAGGGTATTTCAGATAGTATGGATATTTCAGCGAAAGCTAGATGGCCTCTTGAAGAGGTAAAACTAAATGGAACAAATTAAGAAATATACAAATATTTCAATTATTGGCGCTGGAGCCTGGGGGACAGCTTTAGCAGAAGTAATTAGCCGACAAGGAAATCAAGTAAATTTATGGGCTCGAGAAGATGATGTGGTAAAAAGCATCAATACTTTAAACGAAAATACTCTTTATTTACCCAACATTAAACTTTCTGAACTTATAATTGCCCAAAACAATCTTGATAATGTGATCAATTGCGATTTACTTTTAATGGTAACCCCATCTCAATTCATGAGAAGTGTATTGGAAGATATAAAGGACAATCTTAATGATTCAATTCCTGTTGTTTTATGTTCTAAGGGAATAGAAACTAAGACATTAAGTTTAATGAACGAAATAACTCAAAGCATTATACCTAAAAACCCTTTAGCTATACTTTCAGGACCAAGTTTTGCAATCGATGTAGTAAACAATAAACCTACTGCCGTTACCTTAGCATGCAAAGATTTATCAATCGGCAAAAATATCGCTGATAGTATAAGTCTTCCAACATTTAGACCATATTTAAGCGAAGACATTGTGGGCGCTCAAATTGGTGGTGCCACTAAAAATGTTATCGCCATAGCCGCGGGTGTTGTGGAAGGACAAAATCTAGGTGATAGTGCCCGAGCAGCAACTATAGCAAGAGGGTTTTCTGAAATAAATCGTTTGGCTGTTGCATTGGGAGGCCAAGAAGAAACATTATCAGGACTCTCTGGAATGGGCGATTTATTACTAACATGTAATTCTATTACTTCTCGTAATTTTTCTTTAGGAATAAAATTAGGAAAAGGACTTAGCGCAGAAGAGGCGACTGATGGTTTATCTTCCATTGCTGAAGGGATGTATTCAGCGAAAGCTATTGATAAATTATCAAAAAAACTTGGCGTTGAAATGCCAATAACAAATGCGGTTAATGATTTAATAGAGAAAAAGAGGTCACTTGATGAAATAATTGATGATCTTTTATCAAGGCCAATCAGGAGAGAAAAATAATGCTTTATTGTTTAGTTTGTATAGATAGGGAAAATTCAATTGAAACAAGAATGCAAAATAGAGAAGACCATTTAAAGTATGTCGCTGAGACTAATGTTGTAAAATTTGCAGGGCCATTTCTCTCAGAAGAAGATACAATGATTGGCAGTTTAATTGTTATAGATGTTGATAACAAAGAAGCTGCAGAACTATGGTCAAAGAATGATCCTTATAAAAAAGCCGATTTATTTCAAAGAACAGAAATTTTTAAATTCAAACACTTAATCTAAAGAAAAATACGAATATGCAATTATTAAAGTCTCTCAAGAGTAAAATATTTCTAACAGGCCTTTCCTTGTGGGTAATTGCAACTTTCTTTTATTTTCTCTTTGTTCATAAAGGTCTCAATGTATCTCCTATAGCAGTAGATGGTTTAAACAGTTTGTTAACTATTTATATGCCTGTATTGGTTCTTGCGGTCTTTTTATTGCTATATCTAACCCGAAAGAGAGAAGCAGTTAATTGGGCTGAACTTTATGCAGTTAAAAAATCTTCTGCAAAAAGAGAGGCTTGGTTATCTTTAATGTACTTGATCATAACCCAACTAATATTGGGAGCTGGGTTTAATATGGGGCTTCATTTTCCTGGGACAGATGTTTATTCAACTGGAAGTCATTCTCAAGTAGATGTGTGGGTTTGGGCAATTACATATACAATTATATATACCATTCTTCCCTTAATTTGGCTTAGACGAAGGGGATTTTCCTTAAAAAAACTTTTTGGTTCATTTAAATGGATAAGAGATTTATGGATAATCATTGTTTATTGGGCGATAGATTTTTTTGGCCCAATCCTCGTAGGGTCTGCAGATTTTTTTGGCGGCATTTCTGCAAGCCAATATGCACAGGGTGTTCCGCTTGGAATATTAGTTAATTCCTTAGGAGCTGGATTACCTGTGGTTGTGATGATGCATATGATCTTCATTCCACGTATTGCAGTTTTAGTAGAAAGCAGATTAATTGTTGTGCTATTCGGGGGTCTTTTTTATTCAATCTTTAGTTTGTTTGACCAAGGTGTTGATTACAGCACTTTATCTACTGGGTTAACATCGTTTACATATGTAATAATGACTCAAACACTAGTTGGAATGGGTAAAGCTACTTTTACTGTTGTAACTGGAAACCCATTTATACACTTTATTACCTTACATGTAATAAGTGCTCGTGTTCCTTTTGATACTCGTATGTATATAGAGATATTTAAGCTAAAATAATTTTTAAATAATCTTTAGACTAAAAATCACTGACGATACCGTTTTTTTCCCAATCATCATAGCGGGTTGGCTCAGGCCCGTCCCTCCCATCATATTCTTTTTGAATAATTTTCTCTTCTTTGGCTTTTCTTCTTTTATCGGCCTCTTTGAGTGAAGATATATCATTCATTCTTTTTTTATTTTCTATATTTTCCTGATCTTTAGACATAATTTCATATATAGCTTATTTTCAATAGAGTTCAAATTATATAGGAAAATCTATGCCAGATAGATCAGGGGTTCAAAGCAGAAAAATAATTATTAATATTTTGTATGAAATATTGGATAAATCGAATTCTTTTGAGAACTCATTTGAAAAATTAGCTAAAGACAGCGACGATAAAGCTTTTATTTATATGCTTACATCTTCGATATTAAGATATCTTACTCAAATAGATTTTACCCTCGATAAACTATTAAAAAAATCCATCAAAAAGTTACCAACTAAACCCAAAATGGCCTTACGCCTTGGCCTTGCGCAACTTTTCTTACTAAACACACCACAGCATGCAGCAGTAAATACATCAGTAGAATTAGCTGGAAAAAAATGGAAAGGATTAGTAAATGCTATTTTAAGAGAAATTATTAGAAAAGATGAGAAATATAAAAATATTTTTGAAAATGCTCCAAGAATTCCAAATTGGCTATTGAAAAAATGGCAAAATGACTGGCCTAACGATTATCTAAAAATTATTGAGTGCTTTCAAGAACTTCATCCTCATATAGATGTTTTAGTAAAAAAGGATATCGAGAAATGGAAAGTTGAATTAGATGCGGATCTTTTGCCTAATAGTGTATTAAGATTAAAACAATCAGGAATCATCAAAGATATGCCTGGCTATAGTGAAGGCAATTGGTGGGTTCAAGATTATTCATCACAGATACCTGTAAAAATATTTTCAATCGCTAAAGATGAAGAAGTGCTAGATTTATGTGCTGCCCCAGGAGGGAAAACAGCCCAAATGTTATCAATTGGGGCTAAGGTCTTATCCATTGATAAAAATAAAGAAAGAATTGAAAAATTTAAAAACAATATGGAAAGGTTAAATTTTAATTATGAAATTTTACAGACCAATATTCTAGAATTTGAAACTGACCGTAAATGGAATAAAATTCTACTTGATGTTCCTTGCACATCAACCGGTACAATTAGAAAAAATCCAGATATTTTATATTTAAAAAAAGATGATGATCTAAAAAGCATTATAACAATTCAAAAAGAGCTCTTGGAAAAAAGTTGGTCGCTTTTAAGAAAAGGTGGGAAACTATTATATTGTAATTGTTCACTCGAAAAAGAAGAAGGTGAATTACAAATTTCTAATTTTCTTAAAAACCAAAAAGATGCAAAAATAGAAAAAATCTCTAATAAGGAAATAAAAGATATGGATCAGTCTATTTGTAAAGAGGGATGGATCAGAATATTACCTCACAATGATAATTTAGTAAAAAATAAGGATGGATTCTTTATTGCTTGTTTAAAAAAAGTTTCTTGAAAACTTGCCTCGATTCAAAGGCTCTGATAATGAATCTAAATGGACAAAAAAATTAAAATTGCTCCTTCTATTTTAGCAGCAGACTTTTCAAAACTTGGGGACGAAATATCAGCAATCACAGATGCTGGAGCTGATTATGTACATGTTGATGTTATGGATGGTCATTATGTCCCAAATTTAACAATCGGACCTGAGGTCATCAAGGATATAAGGAAATGTACAGAAATTCCTTTCGATGTTCATTTAATGATAACTCCCGTAGATCCTTTACTTGAATCATTCTCTGAAGCAGGTTCAGATATTATTACCTTTCATCCTGAGGCTGAATCTCAACCAGAGAATACTATAAAAAAGATTAAATCCTTAGGTTGCAAAGTTGGAATATCCCTAAACCCTTCAACAAAAATTAATGTTCTCGAGCCCTTAATTAATGAAATTGATTTAGTGCTTGTTATGACGGTTGTTCCTGGTTTCGGAGGACAAAGCTTTATGCACGATCAATTGGAAAAAATTGAAAAAATTCGTGAGATGATTGAATCTATTGAAAGACAAATAGAGCTAGAAGTTGATGGAGGGATAAATTTTGAAACTGCTCCATTGGCCATAGAAGCAGGAGCTGATGTGCTAGTAGCCGGAACTTCAACCTTTACTGGGGGACCTAAAAATTATTCAGATAATATTTTAAAACTTAGATCAAAGAACTAACTCATATGGAAAACATTAAAATCAAAAGAGCTCTTATATCAGTCTCAGATAAAAGTGGACTTGAAGGGTTGGCAAAGGCTTTAACAAAAAATGAAATTGAAATTATATCTACAGGAGGAACTTATAAATTCCTTAAAGAATTAGGAATTGATGTTGCTGATGTATCTAGCGTAACTGGTTTTCCTGAAATATTAGATGGTAGAGTAAAAACATTACATCCCAACATACATGGTGGGTTGCTTGGTATTCGAGGAAATGATGAACATGAGAATACACTTAAAGAAAATTCTATCACACCTATTGATCTGCTAATTGTAAATTTATATCCATTCGAAGAAACAATTCAAAAGAATTCTAGTTATGAGGAATGTATTGAAAATATTGATATAGGCGGTCCGGCAATGATAAGAGCGGCTGCAAAAAATCATGAAAGTGTTGCTGTCATAGTAGATCCTAATGATTATGAAATTACCATCGACGAATTAAAGAAAAGTGATGGGTATTTAGCTAAGTCGACATTAAAGAAATTGGCGTTAAAAGCTTATTCACGGACTGCATCTTATGATTCAATAATATCAAATTGGCTAGAAAAAGAATTAAACGCAGAACTACAAGATTTTAAAGCGTTTGGAGGAGAAAAGATTCAATCATTGAGATATGGTGAAAACCCACATCAAAAAGCGGCTTTTTATAGTGATGGAACAAATGAGTTTGGAGTAGTAACAGCAAAACAACTTCAGGGAAAAGAATTAAGCTATAATAACATTAATGATACCAATGCAGCTTTTGAATTAGTTTCCGAATTCAATCCAGAAGAAGATAAGGCTGTAGCCATTATAAAACATGCAAATCCATGTGGGGTAGCAAAGGCAGAAACCCAATTGATTGCTTATAAAGAAGCTCTAAAATGTGACTCGACATCAGCATTTGGAGGAATAGTTTCTTTTAATACTGAACTTGAGGCAGAAACTGCAAAATTAATTACAGACATATTTACTGAAGTTATTATTGCTCCAAAAATATCGGAAGAAGCAAAATCAATAATTTCAGAAAAGAAAAACCTCAGATTACTCGAAACTGGAGGGCTAGCTAACCCATCTAATAAAAGTTTAAAAATGCGAACAGTTTCAGGTGGCTTCTTAGTTCAATCCAACGATAGCGTTAATATTGATGAATCTCTTCTCAAGATTGTTTCTAAAAGGAAACCTGATGATTCTGAAATGCAAGATCTCCTTTTCGCATTTACTGTTGCCAAGCATGTTAAGTCCAATGCAATAGTCTATGCAAAAAATGGTGCAACTGTTGGGATTGGCGCAGGACAAATGAATAGACTCGATTCATCCAGAATAGCAGCTAGGAAATCAGAAGATGCCGCTAAAGCTATTGGGATTGAAAAACCTCTTGCAGTTGGTTCTGTTGTTGCTTCAGATGCATTCTTTCCCTTCTCTGATGGATTAATGGCAGCAGCAGATGCTGGAGTGACAGCTATTATCCAACCTGGTGGCTCTATTAGAGACGAAGAAGTAATCCAAGCAGCTGATGATGCTAATTTAGCAATGATATTTACTGGCTTAAGACATTTTAACCACTAATTATAATTTAACCTTAATCCAATATAAAATGATAAACCTTCAGTCCCATAACCATAAACATCTTGATAATCCTCATCAAAAATATTCTTAACTTTTAAATAAAGCTCTTTGCCCTTATTAAGTTTTCTAGAAAATGCAAGATCTGACCTAACCCACTCATCTATATTGCTTCTTGAATCAAGCTCTGAACCATTATAATAAGTCGAAAAAGAAATTTTAGTTTTCTCACTAATTAAAAAATCCATATCTATCTTCGCTTTATTTTTTGGAATTCTAAAGAGTCTTAGGCCTAACTCATTATTTGCATCAGTATAAGAAATATTACCGGAAATTATTATTGATTCATTAGGACTTAATATAAAGTTAAATTCTAATCCATCTGAAATCACTTTTTTTATATTTTCATAAGACCCTAACAAATATGAAAAATCGATTAAATTACTAATTTTTTGATTAAAATAAGTAATATTTAAATTTTTAATTATCTTGTTTGAATTATAATTTAAACCAAACTCATAACCCTCACTTATCTCAGGTAGTAATTGTTTGTTAGGCCCTAATCCACCACAACAATAGAATGTAGACTGAAAAATAGTTGGTAACTTAAAACCTTCTCCCCAATTAGATGTTAGTCTCCAATTTTCAGAAAGGTCTAAAAAGGCTGTTATCTTTGTTGTGCTCTTATTAGAGCTATTTTTTCTTTTGTCATCTCTAACACCAAAAGAAAGCCCTAGACCATCAAAAGGAATTACCTCATAAAGTATGAAAAAAGATTTAGTCTCAAAGGAAAAATCTATAGCAGATAGGTCCTCTTTTTCAAATCCGTAGGTTATGAAATTATTTTTATTAATATTATAATTTCCTACATATCTAAAAAAATCTCTTTTACCTTCAGCAAAAAAATTCTGAATATTATTAGAAAAATACCTTCTAGTTATTTTTGAAAATCCATACATAAATGTATTAGTAAAATTGTCATCTAGAGAAAGATTCTTTGCAGATAAATTCCAATTGAATTGTTTTGCTTTTGTATTTTCATCACCATCTTGGACGCCAGTAACAAATCCATAACTATCATAATCAATATCGGATTCCGTATAATTTAAGTTGGTAGAAAATTTAGTGCTTAAAAAATCATGGCTCGTTTTAATTAAATAAGATTTGCTTCCAAAGCCATCTTTCTCAGAATTTCCATCTTTTTTTTCTGCTTTAGAAATGCCTTTTGAGTTATACAAGTTTGCAGCAATAAGAACTTTGTTTGAATCTTTTATAATATTAAAATTAGAGCCTAATTTTGTTGTTTCATGTGAGCCCTTTTCTAAAACAAAATTTATCATAGGGTTTAATTTTAAATCTTTGGTTATGATATTTATAATCCCGCCGATAGCATCACTGCCCCATAAAGTTGATTGCGAACTTTTTAAGATTTCTATCCTTTCTATATTTGAAGTTAAATAATTTGAAAAATCGAAACCCCCTCCTGGCGAGGATGGATCATTAACGGAAACGCCATCAACTAGAACTAAAGTTTGATCACTTGATGCCCCTCTTATTCTTAATGTTGCAGTGCCACCAAAAGCTCCTGTCTGGCTTACTGTTAAACCCGAAATACCTTCAAGCGCTTCACTTACAAAAGTATAACCTCTATCAGATATCAGTTTTGAAGTAATAATATCCAAAGATGAACCAAGTTGATAAATGTTTGTTTGAGATCGTGTTGACTTAACTACAATATTTTCAATATATAAATCTTTTGATTCACTAGAAAACAAACTCTCAGAAAAAAAGATGAAACTAAATATTAGAATAAAGACAAATATATCCAACTCCTTTAAAAAACAAAATGTCGTTTCAAAGGAATGACCTCTACCATAGGATTATCCCGATCCTTGGATGAACGACTTAATGGCAGGTTTCCTGGCTCGCATATTAACATTTAAACGCCTTCCCGATTTCTCAGTGGCTTTTTGTTTAAATTAATGCTTACAGTTGCGGGAACAGCAAAGGATATAACCTTTTTCCCTTTTAACCGCTTTTACACAGCACCATTGGTAAAAGGTATATAAAAAATTAAAGTAAGTAACAACTAAAAAAAAAGGTAGTATTTGTTACACAAAGTGTGTAAGAAGTGTATAGTATGTATATTAACAATTGAGAGGCTAATTATATAAAAATTTTAATAGATTAGGTAATTTTGTAATTATGGAGCGGGCGATGAGATTCGAACTCACGACCCTCACGTTGGCAACGTGATGCTCTACCACTGAGCTACACCCGCTAGAATAAAAACTACATTATTTGAAACCATTCTAGTTGTAAACAATCTTACTTAACTAATAATAAATCTTCTGTATAATAAAATAATGAGTAAACAGGATCAAAGAATACAATTAGTTGCTTCTTCAGAATTTCGTCAAGAAGTTGACAAATGGAGGCGTGACCAAACAGATCTGCCTTCGCATTCTGAATCTATTAGAAGATTGGTTAGAATAGCCCTCAGACTAGAGAAAGGTGAAAGAATGAAACTCTTAACAGCAATTATAAGACCACATAAATATAACGATGTTCGCGATGCATTAATTTCTATAGGAATTGAAGGATTATCAGCAACAGAGATAAAAGGCTTTGGCAGACAAAGAGGCCAAACAGAGATCTATAGAGGTGCAGAATATAAAACAACAGAGATACCTAAAATTAAAATAGAGCTTGTTGTACCAACTGAAAGACTGGAAGAGGTGATTGAAATAATAACAAAAACTTCTGAAACAGGTAAAGTTGGTGATGGAAAAATATTTGTCTCTGATATTGATAGAGCGGTAAGAATTAGAACAGGCGAAACCCAAGAAGACGCGCTTTAATATAATGGAAACAGATCATCCAAGTAATTCAGAATCATTTAATCCGGATTTAAATGTGAGAAGTAATCAGGTTATTGATTTAACTTCTGAAACTTTTATCCAGGAGGTTATTGAAAAATCCAAATCTATACCTGTTATTGTTGATTTCTGGGCACCTTGGTGTGAGCCTTGTAAACAAATTGCTCCAATTTTAGAAAGACTTGTATCAAGTGAAGACGGAAGAGTAATTTTAACTAAACTCAATATTGATGATAATCCTGAAATTGCCCAACAACTACAAATTCAGTCAATTCCTGCAATCTTAGGTTTTCATAATGGACAGCCAGTTGATGGTTTTGCAGGCGTACAACCTGAATCATCAATTAAGGCTTTTGTTCAAAAATTAGCGAGTTTAAATGGGCCATCAGAAAATGAAATTGCGATGGAAGAAGGTAGAGAACTTTTTGAAAACAAAAACTATAACGAGGCATTAGAAATATTTGGCAAAGTTGCTCAATCAGAACCTGATAATATTTCTGCATTATCAATGATTGCTAATTGTTATTTAGGTATTGGAGAAACAGACATCGCTACCGAAATAATATCTAATATAGAAGGTGAAGGTAAAGAAAAAAACCAAGAATATTTATCAGCAAAATCTCAAATTGATATTTTAAGTAAAGCACAAGAAAAGGGCATAGATGAAAATAAACTTAATGATCTTATAGAGATAGTTGATAAGGAACCAAATAATCATCAAGCTCGTTTTGATATTGCAATTAATTCAATGGCAAATAATAATCATGAAGAAGCTATTAAAAATTTATTGTATATAATAGAAAAAGACAGATCATGGAATGACGAAGCAGCTAGAAAAAGTTTACTTGAAATTTTTAGTGCTCTCGGCCCAAATCATGATTTAGTAGTTGATGGAAGAAAAAAATTATCATCCATTTTATTTAGTTAAAATGAGTAGCTTTAATAAATATAAAAAGATAAGTGATATACCGAATAAAATCTCACTTTTCCCTCTAAACGGGGCACTCTTATTGCCAAGATCACAATTGCCTTTAAATATTTTCGAACCAAGATACCTTGAGATGGTTGATAATTCAATTTCCTCTGACCGTTTAATAGGCATGATCCAATCTCAAGAATCAAACGATAGTAAGCTTTATAAGATTGGTTGCGCTGGAAGAATTACTTCTTACACAGAACTCTCCGATTCTCGACTTTTAATTACCTTAAGTGGATTATGCAGATTTAAAATTATAGAAGAACTTGAAACATTAACGCCGTATAGGCAGGCAAAAATTTCTTATGATGAATTTAGTAATGATCTTATATCAGGATTCGAAGAGGATAAAGCAGATAGGGAAAGATTACTTGATATACTAAAAAAATACCTAGAAAAAAATAATCTTCAAATGGATTGGGAAGCCGTTAAGAGCTCACCAACTGAAACTTTAGTAAATTCTTTATGTACATTAAGCCCTTATTCAGCAGAAGAGAAGCAGGTCTTACTTGAAGCTGACAGCATAGAAAAGAGAAATGACCTTTTAATAGCTATGACAGAAATGGCGTTATCGACAAATAAAGGAATTGAATCTATACAATAACAATGACACAAGAAATTGATGAAAAATTATTAGATATTCTGGTTTGTCCTTTGACAAAAGATAAGTTGGTTCTGGACAAAGAAAATAATGAATTAATTAGCAAAGCGGCTGGATTGGCATATCCTATAAAAGATGGGATACCCATAATGCTTCCTGACGAGGCTAGAAAAATCAATTAAATATTTTTTGATCCTGGAGCCTCACCATTTAATAAATTAGGCTTTCTGACTAATCCACCTTCAGCCTCTTTAATGAACAAAGAATTTATAGGTGAGAAAGAATTAATAAGCTTCATAATATTTCTCCTAAGGCCCTTAGAAATTGAACTATCAGAAGAAAAGCTTGAATTAACTAAGTCTATAAAATTAACCATGCCATCACCTTCAACCTTCCTTAATCTTTTAAAGGCCGTAAAGGATGGTGAGGATTCTAATCCAAGGCCTAGACTTTGTGATTCTGCTATAGCATCTGCAAAATATGAAATGTCTCTTATGGCCTGATTCCAACCCTGGCCAGCCATAGGATGCATTTGACGCATAGATTCACCTATAAGAATAAATTTGTCATTTATTCTTCCTTTTAAAAGTCTTTTTACTAGCGAAACTGATAAAGGGCCTTCAGAAATATTAATTTGGCCAGTTATGCTTGAAAGCATATTATTTAACGTATCTCTTAAATCACCGGTATTCAAAATATCATCCACAATATAGTTATCTGTTGACCATATAAGTGAGCTCCTATTATTACCATTAGATGTCCTTAAAGGTAAAAGAGCTAAAGGGCCTCCACTAAGAAAGAACTGATATGCTATATTTTTATGGGGTAACTCATGATCTAAAGTTGCAACGATAGATTTTTGTTTATAGTCTTTTTCCTCATACTTAGATTTAAGTATATTCAATAACACTGGGCTTAGTTTCTCCGTAAAAACTATATTTTTAGCGATTAACTCTTGTCCTTCATCCATTTTTATACATACAGAATTATTAGTTAAATCTAATGACGAAATAGACTTATCAAAAATTGTTAATTCCTTTTCTGAGGCCTTTAATCTGATAGTTTTTTTAATGTCATTATATTTTACGATGTAGGCAAGGCTTTCATTGTTGTTATTCTTTTTATCAAAAATAATCTTTCCCTTTTCTGGCGCCCCTCCTATTTTGCCCTCATAAACCTCCATCTTATCTAATCGTTCATAATCAAGATTAATATCTAAAAATTTTAGCATTTTCATTGTTGAAGGTGATAAGGCGAGTGATCTTGCATTCTGTTCATCAATGGAAGATCTTTGTCCAGATATCCGATAAAAAGATTTTCCAGATAACGAAACGACTTTAGTAAAAATATCTGCAGTTATTCCATCACCTAAAATTACAAAATCAATTTGATCTTTTTTTGTCATCATTAATAATTAATTTACTTCAAAAATCTAATTGTCAAACATAGATATAAAAAAACCTTGCGATGCTATCTAATTAGGCGCAAATATAAAAAAGTGATTCGCTGTTACAAATATATTATTTCAATGGGGCTTTATAAAAAATGAGCTTTATAACAAAAATAACATTTTATCCAAAAATAGCTTTCCGTTATCTTTCTTCATTATTATTAAGATTCATAATTAATGTTTTTAATTTTTTTACAAATATAGGATTAATAATTATAGGTTTTTTATTGGGGCTGTCCTTACTAACCTATAATAAATTCGATCAAAGCATAAATACTTCGTCAGACGAAGTTTCAACAAATTTAATAAGTCTACCTGGATCGTACATTTCAGACCTTTTAATTCAAACAGCTGGAATCGCGTCTCTTCTTGTTCCAATAGCCTTTATTTTATTAGGGCTCTTTGCTATCACGAAAAGAGCACCAAAAGTTTGGAAAAGCACATTCTTATTTCTCATAAGCATCTTTTGCCTGTCATTATCTGTAGAGTTAATTGCTCAAAATGGTGGATTTATTGGTTACCTCTTAAATGGCCAAATTTTGAAAATAGGAGAAATTCTAAATTTTGAAATAAGCGAATATTTTATATCAGTTTTCTCCTTAATTTTTTTCATTTTTTCAATTTTTTTCGGAAGCCTTGCTTTACAACCGCTCCAAACAAAATCAAGAAGGGAAAAGAAGATTCAGAAGAGAGAAGAAATTTTTAATGAACAAATAGAGGAAGCCCCTAAAGCTAAAATATTACGCCCAAAAAAGAAAAATATTTCCAAAGCTCCTCCAGTAGAGAATGTCAAACCAAGTAAATCAAATGTGGTTGGCAATTATGAAATGCCTTCTCTTGATCTTTTAAAAGAGGTTGATGAGAATGAACAAAATTATGCTCCTGATAATCTAATTGAAGAAAATAGAAATATTTTATCTAATGCTTTGAAACAATTTGGTGTCGAAGGGGAAATAGAAAATGTAAGGACTGGTCCAGTTGTTTCTATATATGAACTAAAGCCAGCTCCAGGCATTAAAACAAAAAGGGTAATAAGCTTAGCCCCAGAGATTGCTAGAGAAATGTCTGTTGCTTCTGTAAGAATTGCTGTTGTTCCGGGAAAAAATTTTATTGGTATTGAATTACCAAATGATAATAGAAACACTGTTTATCTTAGGGAAATATTTGAATCCTCAAATTTCCAAGAAGAAAAAAGGGGTATACCTTTAAGTTTGGGAAAAGATATAGGCGGCTCCCCAATAATTGCAGATCTATCACTTATGCCTCATTTATTAATTTCAGGAACTACTGGTTCAGGAAAATCTGTTGGTATAAATGGAATGATCTTATCAATATTGTATAAGTTCAAACCCGAAGATTGTCGTTTAATAATGGTTGATCCCAAAATGCTAGAACTATCTGTTTATGATGGAATACCTCATCTACTTACTCCGGTAGTTACTAATCCCAAAAAAGCAGTTGTTGCTCTAAAATGGGTTGTAAGAGAAATGGAGGAAAGATATAAAAAAATGGCCATACTTTCTGTTAGAAATATGGCTGAATATAACAAAAAGGCTGAAGAATATAGCTCTCAAGACAAGACATTCAAAAGGAGAGTCCACACTGGATATGATGAACAACAGGAACCTATTTATGAGGAGGAAGAAATTACCGCTGAAAAAATGCCTTTCATAGTGGTCGTAATTGATGAAATGGCAGATTTAATGCTTGTAGCAAGGAATGAAATTGAACATCTGGTTCAAAGACTGGCTCAAATGGCAAGGGCGGCAGGAATACATGTAATCATGGCCACTCAACGGCCTTCGGTTGATGTTGTAACAGGAACAATAAAAGCTAATTTTCCTACAAGAATATCTTTTAGAGTCGCATCTATGATTGATAGCAGAACAATATTAAACGAAATGGGGGCAGAACAATTATTAGGGAATGGGGACATGCTATTTCTATCTGATGGCGGAAGAGTAACAAGGGTTCATGGTCCGTTTGTTTCCGATTCCGAAGTTGAAAAGATTGTAACTCACATTAGAAAACAGGAAAACCCTGATTATATTGATGATATTGTTGAGGAAAATATTGAAAATACTTCTGAAACAAATATTGAAGGCGGCAGTGAAGATACTCTTTTTAATCAAGCTGTTGCAATTGTAACAAAAGATAAAAGGGTTTCTATCAGTTATGTACAAAGAAAATTACAAATTGGATATAACAGGGCTGCAAGAATTATTGAGGAAATGGAAGAAAGAGGAATTGTTTCTGCCCCCAACAATCAAGGGAAAAGAGAGTTGTTGAATGACATTGATTAATGCCATTAAAATCAAAAATATTTTACTATTATTAATATTAATTTACCCAAATATAATTTTGGCAGTTGAAGAAGATAATAAATTTAATGTAAATTCAAATAAAGAAGCCTGGACAAAAGATACAAAGAATTACTTATCAAATTTAAGATCTGTGTCAGGAGATTTTTCCCAAATAGATAATATTGGCAATGTATCTAAGGGGATTTTTTGGATTAGTAAGTCTGGAGAAGTCGCTTTTTATTACAATTCACCATCTGAAACAAGAATAATTTACAAAGAAGGCACCTTATATTTTAAAGAAAGTTTAGCCAAAAATTATCAAAATTACAAAATAGAAAACAATCCTATTTCTTTATTCCTTAATAATGACGAGGATGTTGAAAAATTTATAAATAAAGCCATTATTGATAATAATATTGGAAAATTTAAAGTTAACTTGAATAGAAATAATGAGAGGAACTCTCTTATGGTAATTCTTGATTACCCATCTCCTATACTAAGACAATGGAAATTTATAGATCAGCAAAAGAAAGAAACTAATGTCTTCTTTTCCAACATCAGGAATTTAGAAAACATTTCTGAAGAATATTTTGATACAAATTAATATTTCCAATATAGTTGCTAACCTATATATAGGTTATTAATAAATAAACTTACAACATCAGTTATATCTAGGGATTTATAATTATGAGAAAAGAAAAATTAATAAAATTAAGAATTAAAACCTTTGTATTTTCACTTGGATTGATCATCTTACTGTCTCCATTAGTGCCAGTTAAATCTTTTGGCCAGACAGAAGAAATTACTTTTTCTGCTGTTCTTCCGGAAGGTTATATAACTAAAAAGGATTTATCAAAACTCTCTAGATCAATAAATATTCCATTAGAAACAATTTTTTACGAGTTAGATGAGGACGGAGAATTAGATTTCTCTGAATACGAAACTACTGCAGATATAATAATAGCAAGAAATTATCTAATTGAAGAAGCTATGTTTGAAGAAAAATTTACAGAACTAGACAACTCTTTAATCTCCAACAAAGGTTTTATTAACCCACAATTTATAAATTCTGCTTACGATCAAGACAGGAGGTATTCTATTCCGATCACTTGGGGTGGTATAGGAATATTATACAGAAAAGACAAATTTGATAAACCACCTGCAACATGGCGCTGGTTATTAGATTCTGATAAGTATTCAGGAAGAGTAGCATTAATAGGCGATGGAAGAACATTAATACAAATTGCATTAAAATATATTGGTATCTCAGCCAACACCAACGATCCTAGCTGGATTAACCAGGCTGAAGGACTATTAAAAAGACAAAAACCACATATTAAAAATTTCGGTACCGATGATGGTGTCGCTTTAATACTTGCAGATGAAGTTGATTTAGCAATAGCAACAAATGAAGAGGCCATAGAGGTAATGAAGAAAGATAAAAATATTGGCTTTTCTTTTCCTAGAGAAGGAAGTTTGCTATGGCAAGACATAATATGCATCTCATCAAATTCAAATAATCTAGAATCAGCTCACTATTTTATCAATGCTATTCTTGATGCAGAAATAGGAAAAAGTATTGCAGAAAATAATAATCTTGCTACGGCAAATATTATGTCTTATGAGCTTTTAAAGGATACCAATAAAAAAGATGGCTCAATTTATCCTGAAACCCAAATAATTGATAGATTTGAGGACACATCAATCATGCTAGATTTTGATTATGAAATGATGATTGATGAAATGTGGGATAATATTTTAGACTCATAAAAAGTCCTTAAAATGAGATTAATAACCTGGAATATAAATTCAGTCCGCTTAAGGCTTAATACTGTTAAAAAGATAGTAAAAAAATTTCAACCTGATGTTCTTTGTCTTCAGGAGACAAAATGTCCAGATGACCAATTCCCTCTTAAAGAATTTGAAGATATGGGTTTTATTTCAACTAAAATTTATGGCATGAAGGGTTATAATGGAGTTTCTATTTCTTCAAAATTACCAATAACATCAACTGAAAAGAAAAAATTTTGCAGAAAAAACGATGCGCGGCATATATCTGCTTATATAAATTGTAAAGGAAGAAAGATAAAGGTGCATAATTTTTATGTTCCTGCTGGGGGGGATGAGCCCGATGCCAGAGTTAATGAAAAATTTAAACATAAACTTGATTTCTTAAAAGAGGCAACAAATTGGTTCACAAAAAAAAGAGCTAAGAATAAAGATTTAATAGTGCTAGTTGGAGATTTAAATATCGCACCGCATGAACTGGATGTTTGGTCCCACAAACAATTAAGGAACATTGTTAGCCATACAAAAATAGAAATTGATAAACTTTTAAAATTTCAAGACTCCTTCAAATTTATAGATGCAGTAAGATTTATACATGGATATGATAAAAAGCTTTATAGCTGGTGGAGCTATAGGTCAAAAGATTGGAAGAAATCTAATAGGGGGAGAAGGCTGGATCATATATGGATAAGCAAGAAACTTTTACCACACTTAAAAGATGTATCTATAGAAAAAGAAATAAGAGGTTGGAAAAGGCCATCTGATCATGTGCCAATTATAGTTGATTTAGATTTAACTTAAAATTAAGAAATCTTTAAAATATAAGAATTGTCCAAATTTTTGATTTCAAATTTATTTGCACCAATATTATTTAATTTTTTTCTTATCCTATATATATGAGTTTCAAGAGTTCTTGTTTGTATCCCCTCATCATACCCCCAAATATCTTTCAAAAGGTTTTTTTGAAGAATTTTTGAATCTTTCTTATTCAATAAATGCCATAAAATTGAAGTTTCTTTTTCAGTGAGTTTTTCGGAATTATTTTTCATTGTTATTTTTCTTCCCGTAACATCAAGAGTGAATCCCTCTATATCAATATTTGATAATTTATTAGAGTTTTCTCTAATAATAGAGTCTAAAATCTTAACGGTTGATGTAAAGTTCAAGGGAAGATCAATTACACTTCTAGGTTTTATTTTCTCGTTATCTAAAAATTTTATATCTTTCTTTTCATCAGTTAGAAGAATAAGATTTTGATGAATATCTTCCCACAAAACGCTTTCATTTATTTCATCTATAATAATCTCATAAACATCTTCCGACATCATGATAATTTCAAAATTTATATCATTCTTCTTAATATGATTTAAATCACTAGAATTGAATGTATAAGTATTAAATTTTTTAAGCAGGTTAAATGTTTCATCAAGTAAAATGAGCAAATCTTTATTATTGGAAACTATAGCTATATTAGCCTTCTTACCCATAAGTTCTTTCTCCCATAATTGCTTGGCCTACTCTTATATGCGTAGCTCCAAGCATTATAGCTTTTTGGAAATCTCCACTCATCCCCATGCTTAATTTCTTTAAATTAATTTTCTGGGCCATTTGTTTTAGGAAAGCAAAATAAATTTCAGGGTCTTCTGTTTTAGGAGGTATGCACATCAGCCCTGAAATATTTAATTTATCATTGGTTTCTTTTATAAAGTCATCAAAATTATCTAAAGAAACTCCACTCTTTTGCTTTTCGTTATCAAAATTAATTTGTACAAGAAATTCATTCATTCTTGTTATTTCCTTATTAAGTTTTAAAATTTTTTCTACAAGACTCATTCTATCAATAGTGTGAATTGAATTGAATATTTTTATTGCTGACTTAACCTTGTTTGTTTGCAAATGACCTATCATATGAAGTTCAGTATTTTCATATTCATCAATTAAATTGGGCCATTTTTCTTCAGCCTCTTGAACTCTATTTTCTCCAAAAAATAAATGTCCATTATCTAAAAGGGGCTTAATCATCTCAGAAGAAAATTGTTTTGTAACAACTATTAATTTAATATCTCTAGAATCTCTGCCACATTCATCTGCCGTTATCTCAATCTTTTCTTTTATAAAATTAAAATTTTTTATAACTCTTTTGCTGTTTTCCATTTAATTCTAATACTTTAAAATTGTTATTTATTTTACTTAATGAAGTTATTATATTTTTAGTTTAGTTTAGCTTAAAATTTCTGATATTAAATAAATATATAAAAAAATTTTAATGGGAGATTAACTTGAAAACATACCCTAAGTATCTTTTGCTATTTTTCTTTATAGCGTTAGTAATTGGATGTAGCTCTAAAAATGATAAGACTGTATCTGAAATTGAACAGTCTCAATATTCTATGGCTGTTAATGCATTTTTATGGAGAGCAACTTTAGATACTTTAATGTTTATGCCAATTGATAAAAGCGACCCAATAGGTGGAATTATATCTACTAACTGGTATTCAGGACCTAGTATTGTTAATGAAAGAACCAAAATATTTGTTTATATTAAAGATAGAAGGTTAAGGGCAGATGCCTTAGAAGTTTCTGTTTTTAGGCAAACTAAATCAGGCAATGAGTGGAAAGATGCAGATGTAAATTCGGAAACTTCAAAATTAATAGAAAATTCTATTTTAACTAAAGCCAGGGAGCTAAGATTAGGAAGCAAGGCTTTAAACTAAGGGTTAAAATGGATTATCATCCAAAAAAATTAGAATCTTATTGGCAAAAAGCTTGGGCAAGCAAACAGGTTTTTAAATCCAAACCCGCAAAAAGCGGTTTAAAAAAGAAATATATATTAGAAATGTTTCCCTATCCTTCGGGAAAGATACATATGGGGCATGTAAGAAATTATACAATTGGAGATGTAATATCGAGATACAGAAAAACCAAAGGTGATAATATATTACATCCGATGGGGTGGGATGCATTTGGAATGCCAGCAGAAAATGCTGCAATAGAAAAAAAGATACACCCAAAAGAGTGGACTTATAAGAATATAAATGACATGAGAGAGCAATTAAAATCTCTTGGTCTTGCAATAGACTGGGATAAAGAATTTGCCACATGTGATGATGAATATATAAAACACCAACAAAGTATTTTTATAGATTTTCTCGAAAATGATTTAGCTTACAGAAAAGAAAGTGAAGTTAATTGGGATCCAGTAGATAATACAGTTTTAGCTAATGAACAGGTAATAAACGGCCTCGGTTGGAGATCAGGGGCTCCAGTAGAAAGAAGAAAGTTAACTCAATGGTTTTTGAAAATTTCTAATTTTTCTGATGACCTGCTTGATGGGTTAGATGATTTAGAACAATGGCCGGAAAAGGTCAAATTAATGCAAAAGAATTGGATAGGAAAATCTGAAGGTGTTGTTTTTAGTTTTGATATATTAGAAGAGTTTCATAAATTTTCAGAGAAAATTGAAGTTTATACAACTAGGCCAGATACTTTGTTCGGGGCAAGTTTTTGTGCTGTTGCACCAGACCATGAAATAGCGAATATTTTATCAAAAACAAATAATGAAGCAGAGAATTTTATAAAAAAATGCCAAAAGATTGCATCTTCAGAAGAGGCAATAGAGAAAATTGAAAAAGAAGGTTTTGATACCGGCATAAAAGTTAAACATCCTTTTAACGATAGTGTTCTGCCTGTTTATATAGCTAATTTTGTTTTATCTTCATATGGACAGGGGGCCATATTTGGTTGTCCAGCTCATGATCAACGTGATTTAGACTTTGCAAGAAAATATAATCTTTCTGTCGTTCCTGTGGTAAGCCCAGATGGGACGGAAATAATTATTAAAGATGAGGCGTATACCGGTGATGGAAAATTAATTAATTCTGAATTTTTAAACGGTTTGGATGTCTTTAAGGCAAAAAGAAAATCCATAGATAAGCTTATAGAAAATAATTCAGGTAATGAAAAAACTAATTATAGGTTAAGAGATTGGGGAATATCTAGGCAAAGATATTGGGGCTGCCCAATTCCCGTCGTTTATTGTGCTGAATGTGGTGTACTGCCAGTTAAAAAAACCGACTTGCCTATAACCCTTCCTGAAGATGTTAAATTTAATGAACCAGGTAATCCGTTAGAAAAAGACAGTAATTGGAAAAAAACTAACTGCCCTAAATGCCAAAAAACCGCCATGAGAGAAACAGATACCTTTGATACATTTATGGATTCCTCTTGGTATTTTGCAAGGTTTTGTGATCTTGATAAAAATAATCCTATCAATGAAAAGGAGGCAGAATACTGGCTGCCTGTTGATCAATATATAGGGGGAGTTGAGCATGCAATCTTGCATTTGCTTTATTCTAGATTTTTCACGCGTGCATTAAAAATTTCCAACCACCTAAAGATAAAAGAACCCTTTTTAGGGATGTTTACTCAAGGTATGGTCTGTCATGAAACCTACTCCACAGAAGATGGTTTATGGGTAGAACCTGAATTAACAGTAAAAAGTAGTGAAAGCAGTAATACTCTAATACATAAGGAAACAGGTGATGTTATCAGGGTTGGCGCGCCAGAGAAAATGTCTAAGTCAAAGAAAAATACAATAGATCCAGATGATATAATTCAAAAATACGGCGCAGATACTGCAAGATGGTTTGTTTTATCCGATTCACCCCCTGATAGAGATATCTTCTGGACTGAATCAGGAATAGAATCTGCTCATAAATTTATAGGAAAAATATGGAGGATGTTACAAGAATATCAACCAATTTTAGACCTTGATAAAAGCTCAAATGAAAAAGAAGAGGATAACTACAAAAAACTCATCCATAAAACATTGGATGAAGTTACTAAGAATCTAGAAGAAATGGCCTTTAATAAAGCTATAGCAAATTTATATTATTTTGTAGGAGAGCTTTCTAAAGGCGAAACAAAGGAAAAAATATCAAAAAATGCAGCTAAAGAAGCATTGGAATTCTTGTTAATTATGCTTTCACCCTTTATTCCTCATTTGTCTGAAGAAGGATGGTCATATTTAGGAAAAAAAGGGCTTGTTTGTGAACAAAATTGGCCAGCAGTTGATAAATCAGCCATAGAGGAAAAAAGTGCAGAAATTATAATACAAATTAATGGGAAGAAAAGAGGGATAGAATCTATGCCCTTGGATATGGATAAAGATTCAGCAATAGCGTTAGCTTTAGATAATCAAAAAATTAAAAAAGATCTAGATAATCATGAAGTTAAAAAAGTAATTTATGTTAAGGGAAGGATTATAAATTTTGTTGTATAAAATACTTAAAATAAATTTATCATTGATAATTCTTTTAGTTATCACATCTTGTGGTTTTCAGCCCTTATATAAAGTTAATTCATTGTCAGGCTTTATAATTGAAGAACCAAAAAAATTAGATGAAAACACTTCTATAGTTTTTGCAGAATTAGATAGGGCTTTTTACAAAAATGATAATGGGAATAATTATATAATTAATTTTATGATTGATGAACAATTTGAAGATATTGATGTCAGGGAGGATGAAAAAGTTCTAAGAAAGAATATAGTAATGACTGTTAACTTTACAATCAAAGAACAGGGTAAAAAAGAAATTTTATATTCGGGCGAATCTATCGTTTCATCTGCCTTTAATAGAGTGGCAGAGCCGTATTCTAATTATGTAAGTGAAAATGATACTAAGGAAAGAATTGCTCTTTTATTAGCTCAAGATTTACAAAGACAGTTTATCTTATTTAAAAATAATCAGCTAAAGACAAATGAAAGGTAAGTTTTCTGATATAGATAGGGTTTTTAATAGCTCAGATGATTTTTTGGGAGCCCTATTTTATGGCCCTAATGAATATAAAATAGATAAAGCATATAATAATCTTTTTAATTCGTTTGGAAATAATTCAAAAATCACTTTTGAGGCGCCAGAACTAACTGCGGATATTATATTAAATCAGCCTGAGATTTTTTATAATGATATAAATACTATTTCCTTCGAAAGTGAAAAAAAAATAATAAAAATAGACATGACTGAGACCGATAAAAGCGGTTGTCTTGGTGATTATATAATTAGCCCAACAGAAAAAACTTTTATTGTTGTTAAGTCAGGAAGGATTGGTCCAAGCTCAACATTAAGAAAAGTCTTTGAGAAGGCTGATAATTTTATAGCTATTCCCTTTTATGAAAACTCCGAAAGTGATTCTCGTGAGTTTATAAAAAAAAGGTTGTTAGATAATGATTGCTCCATAACAAAAGAAGCAGAAAGTAAATTAATATCAATCTCAGGAAATGATAGCAAAATGCTAAATTTAAATCTTGATCTGCTTTCCCTCTATTTACTCAAAGAAGACAAGAAAGAGATTAACACAGAGAATCTAGAAAAGGTTTTATTATCTGATGAACCAGCAGAGGCTCAAAGCTTTTGTAATTTTGTAGCACTTGGATTAACTGAAGATGCTTTTTCTTGCTTGAATCAACTTAGACTAAACGGGCAACAGCCTATTCAATTAATAAATAACTTATCACGGTTTTATCAAAGGATACATTTGGTGGCATTGGCTGTAGAAAATGGTGAAAAAACAACCGAAGCAATAAAAAACCTTAAACCGCCTGTTTTTTTCAAAGAAAAAAGTAAATTTTTAAAGCAAACTCAACTATGGGGGGCAGCTAAAACAGAAAGGGCATTAGTGATCTTAAATGAAGCAGAAAGGGAAGTTAAAAAATCCCCAGACTTAAGTAAAGCTATTGTTAATAATGTTGTTTTACGTTTATCAGTAGCAGCACAAAAATAATTATTTTTTTATTTTTTTAATTAATCCATTAAATTGTTCTAAATTTTCATAGAAAAATTGGATCTTTCCTTTTTCGTCTTTATTGTAATCAATTTGGACCCTTAAACCCAATATATTGTTTAAATCTTTCTCTAAAGACAATATGTTGGGGTCTTTTAATGATTTTGTATTCTTCTTGCCTGTTTTCTGTTTTTTAATATATGAGATATACTTTTCAAGTTGACGGACACTCATATTTTTTTTAATTGCGTATTTTGCAATAGAATAAGAGTTATCATGGCCAACAAGCGCCCTCGCGTGCCCGGCCGATAATATCTTTTTTTGTACAAATTCTTGAACCTTATGTGGCAAAGTTAACAACCTAAGGGTATTAGCAATTTGGGGTCTAGATTTTCCTAAAACAGAGGCTAGCTCTTCTTGGGTATATTCATGTTCTTTTTGTAGTTTTGACATACCCATGGCTTCCTCAATGGGGTTTAGATCCTCCCTTTGCATATTTTCTATAAGCGCAACCTCAAGTATTTCCTTTTGACTTAAGTCCTTTATAATTACCGGAACATTATGAAGTCCGGCCTTCTGAGAAGCCCTCCATCTTCTTTCGCCAGCAATAATTTGGTAGTGTTGCTTATCAATCTCTTTAACAAGAATTGGTAATATAAGGCCTTTCTGCTTAATAGATTCTGCAAGTTCAGTGATAGTGTCTTCATCAAAAAACTTTCTAGGTTGATCTTTGTTTGGGTGCAAAAATTCAACCGGCACCTCGTTAATATTCGATATTGAAGTTGATGTAAATTCAGAATTTTTCGGTTCATTTTTATCTTTTGAGTCAATATCTCCAATAAGAGCTGCTAGTCCTTTGCCGAGACCTTTTTTAGATTTTTCTGTCATCTTAATTTATTTTCCACCCCGCTTTATCCAAGACCTCTCTTGCTAAATTTATATAGGCTTCGCTACCGGCACATTTGTGGTCATATATTAAAGCTGGCATCCCGTGTGATGGGGCCTCAGAAAGCCTAATATTTCTAGGAATTATTGTACTGTATACATCTTTTCCTAGATAAGATCTTACATCATCTTCAACTTGATTAGATAAGTTATTTCTTCCATCAAACATGGTAATAATAACCCCTTCAAGATCAAGGTCAGAATTAATACTCTGTTTTATTTCATTTATAGTAGCCAAAAGTTGGCTTAAGCCTTCAAGAGCATAAAACTCAGCTTGTAAAGGTACCAATGCTCCGCCAGAAGCCACAAGGGCGTTTAGAGTTAAAATATTAAGAGATGGGGGACAGTCAAGAAGAATAAAATCATAATTATCTATAGATTGAATTGCTCTTTTAAGTTTAAGAGCTCGTTCTGGGTCACTGGAAAACTCAATATCAACACCAAGCAGATCTTCATTAGACGGAACAACATGAAGATTAGGTATATCGGTTTTTAACAAAACCTCATCAAGAGAAAATCTATTAATCAAAACATCATAAATTCCATGCTTTCTTTTGCTTCTCTCAATTCCCATTCCTGTTGATAAATTTCCTTGAGGATCCATGTCGATAAGTAAAACACTTGCTCCACAAGCTGCCATTGCCGTTCCTAAATTTATTGTTGTTGTTGTTTTCCCAACGCCGCCTTTTTGATTGATAACTGAATAAATTTTCTTCATAGTTTTATTTTTTTATAATATCCCTTACCAATAAAATTCGCGAACCTTTATTTGTTAAACTTTCATAGGGTGTTAGATGAAAATTCCATCTCTTTTTTGCCTCAGCCACCTCATTCTCCCATGTTATTCCTTTGTGAAAGATTCCAATAGATCCTAGTTCAAAATATTTGAAACCTATTTTAAGTAAGCCGCCTAAACTAGACACCGCTCTAGATAAAATTACTGTTTTTTGGCTATTGACCATTTCTATATCTTCAAATCTCTCATTAAAAATATTAACATCAATGCCAATTTTCTCTGTGGTATCTTTTAAAAATCTTGCTTTCTTTTTGTTTGATTCTATAAGAGTTGCATCCAGATTATTGTTAATTAATTTAACAACAATACCCGGGAAACCAGCCCCAGATCCAATATCTAGAAAGGAATTAAATTCATTAGGAATAATATCTACTACTTGAGCGCTATCGATAATATGCCTATTCCAGATGGTATCTTCAGTATTTTTACTAATCAAATTAATACTGGTATTGCCTTTAATAACCTCATCACAATACTCTTCAAGTTTTTTCTTAATTGCACTTGAGAAAGTATTTTCTTTGATCATGATGCCGTCATCACCCATCAATGTGCGCTCGGATTATTTCTAATATGTGCTAATATTAAGCCAATCGCTGAAGGCGTAATCCCGTTAATTCTTTGTGCCTGGCCAAGTGTCGTGGGTTTAATTTCTGTTAGTTTATCTTTGTGCTCGTTTGAAAGCCCCTTTATTGAATTATAGTTAATTTGTGGACTGAGAATTTTTGACTCTTCTTTCCTAAAGATTTCAATTTCTTTTTTTTGTCTTTCTAAATATCGTCCATAGGTCGTTTCGGCTGAAATTGTTTTTTTTGTTTGGTTGTCTGTCTTTTTTAGTTCTGGCCAAATTTTTTCGAGGTTTGAAAATTCAAT
>Ga0208764_10000180_pt1 | contig 36801 bp, 40 predicted proteins | sample ETNtaG_18_FD_185762 | JGI IMG/M metagenome (GOLD analysis project Ga0208764, IMG submission 185762) | Marine microbial and viral communities from oxygen minimum zone, Eastern Pacific Ocean - ETNP201302SV91 (SPAdes) (version 2) | ecosystem: Environmental > Aquatic > Marine > Oceanic ... | reverse complement strand
AATACTGGTTTTGGCGCAAGTCATATAATTTCATTTCGCATTGACCCTTTATGGGTTAAAAATAAATTAAAAACATTACTTTAAGCCTTATTTTAATTTTGTTAAGTCCTATAAACTTTATTTGAATATAAGTGATCTAAAATTAAATTTCCGGGCTATCCCTAGGTAGGTAAATATATGATTTTAAGTATGACAGGCTTTGGTCGGGCACTTACAGATACAGATGCCGGACTTTTATCGGCAACAATTCGATCGGTAAATTCCCGATACCTTGATGTAAAAATAAGGGGTTTGAATTTAGAACCGGAAGTTGAGAAATCAATCCGGGATTTAATGATAAAGCTTCTAATTAGAGGAACAGTGCAAATATCATTCGAGTTGAATAACAATAGTGCCTCTAGTAAGAGTTTAACCTTCAATAAAGATCGGTTTGAGGCACTGGATAATATATTAAAAACCATTACAAAGACTTATGGCCGTGAGTTAAATATGGGCGATTTGATTCATGCCTCAGACCTTATTGCTGATGGAAGGAACGAATTATTGGATCCTGATAAGATTATCAATGTAACCAAAGAAGCTCTAATCCATGTTATAGATATGCGGGAAGCGGAGGGTGAGCAAATTCAGAAAGATTTGATCCGCAGATTGAAAGTGTTAAAAACCGGGCTCATAGAACTTGAGAAAATGAATGTTTCTTTTGCTGATGAAAGAAAAGAAAAGCTCGAAAGTCGTCTACAACAATTATTAAGCAATCATGAAGTAGATGAAACGCGGCTTGCCCAGGAAGTGGCGCTACTAGCAGAGAGGGCCGATGTCACCGAGGAAACGGTGCGTTTGAAAAGCCATTATAACCAAATGGATAAAATATTAACTGCTAAGGGTGCCGTAGGTAAGCGCTTTATTTTTCTGCTTCAGGAGATTACCCGTGAGGTGAATACTGTGGGATCAAAGAATGGGTCTATTGATGTAATAAATCAGGTGATCGCCATGAAAGATGAGCTTGAAAAAATGAGGGAACAGGCCCAGAATATTCTATGAAAAATATCATCGTAATATCTGCACCATCTGGAGCGGGAAAGACAACTCTATGTAGCGAATTACAGCGCCGCAAACCCCATATAAAATTTTCCGTATCATGTACCACTCGGCCAAAACGTGATCATGAAGTTGATGGGGTGAATTATCATTTTTTATCCGAACATGAGTTCATGGAGAAGGTGCAAAATAATGAATTCATCGAATTTGAAAATGTACACGGATATTTTTATGGTACCTTACGTAAGACGCTTGAAGATGCCCTTACTGAGCAAAAAATGATTTTATTTGATTTGGATGTGAATGGAGCTATGACCATTAAAAACAATTATTCTGATAATACATGCACAATCTTTATTTTACCCCCATCTTTGGATGATCTGAAAAAACGTTTAATACAGCGCGATAGTGAAACAGAAGAAAGAATTAATAAAAGACTTGAGCGAACAGCTCAAGAAATGGAATACAAAGATAAATTCGATGCCTGCATAATCAATGATGATCTTGCCATTGCAGCCGAAGAATTGAATAAACTTATCACAAAACAAAATAAAGGAGTAGTTTATGGCAGTTAAACCCTTATCTCTGCGCAAAGTGGAGGAACAGGCAAATAATATATACGAAGCTGTTGTAGTGATGGCGAAAAGGGCGCGACAGATAAACCAAGAACGATTTGAAGATCAAATCATGGAAGAATCGGAAGAGCTAGAAATGGACGTGTTGGATGAATTACCCGATATAAAACCAGAAGACTATGAAGAAAAGGAAAAAGTGACCACCGAGGCAATGGATGAATTTCTTGAAGGTAAAGTCCAATGGCATGTATTGGAGGATATAAAAGAGGAAGAGTGACTTTGATAAAATCTGATGCTGTCATTAGGTATTTAAACCAGACGAAAGATCTATATGGCGATCAACTGTTCCTTAGCTTGACTAATGAATCCACTCATGTGGATAGTCTTGATGAATCACTTGATCAATATTTTGGTAGAATTAATCAGTGTCAAAAGTGTCAGCTTGGCCAAACAAGAACTAATTTTGTATTTGGAGTAGGCGATCCAAATGCGGATTTAGTTTTGGTAGGAGAAGCGCCTGGTAAACAGGAAGATTTGCAGGGCGAGCCTTTTATTGGTCGCGCTGGGAAATTATTGGATAAAATCCTCTCGGCCATAGAACTTTCTAGAAGTCAAGGTGTATATATCTGCAATGTGTTGAAATGCCGACCTCCAAATAATCGAGATCCATTACCTTCCGAAGTTGAGCAGTGTGAGCCCTATCTGATACATCAAATAAATTTGATAAAGCCCAGATTGATTGTAGCTTTAGGTAGAGTTGCTGCAAAAACGTTACTGAAACAAGATTTGCCCTTGAAGGATATGCGTTCAATTAAACATGACTATTATGGTACGCCACTGGTTGCCACGTATCACCCTGCTGCATTATTACGCAATCAAAACTTGAAACCAGCTGCATGGGAAGATTTCAAGTGGATCCGCCGCCTCATTAGGGAATCAAAATAATAATGGCGACAAAAGATCAAGATCAGCAGCTAAATATACAGCCCCAATCTATTGAAGCTGAACAAGCTGTGCTGGGGTCAATGTTGGCCAGCAAAGAAGCAATAAGTAAGGCCCTACAATGGGTACGTAGTCACCATTTTTACAAAGAAGCCCATGGCAAAATTTATTTGGTAATGACTGACCTTTTTGATAAGGGTGAACCGATTGATACTGTTTCAGTAATTAATAGGTTGAAAAAAAATAAAGAACTGGAAAGTGTTGGCGGTGCTTATTTTATTACTGGTTTAATCGAATCAGTGCCTACTGCAGCTAATATTGAGAGTTATGCAAAAATAGTCCTGGAAAAGTTTATGCTTCGTGAATTAATTCGTGCATCGCATGAATTATCTAAAGATGCGTATAATGATCGCCAAGAAGTTGGGGAAATCTTGGATACTGCAGAACAGACTATCTTTGGTATCACTAAAGACCGCTTACGCGGCGGCTTTAAACCTATTGATGGTATTTTACACGAAACTTTTGAGAATTTGGATCGCATTGCCTCAAATCCTGGTTCCGTAACAGGTGTTGCTTCCGGACTAATTGATTTAGATGAGATTACTTCTGGATTTCAAAAAGGTGACCTTGTTATAATTGCCGGACGTCCTTCAATGGGTAAAACCGCATTGGCCCTGTCTATAATACGTAATGCTGCAGTGGATTATAAAGTACCAGTTGGAATGTTTAGTTTGGAGATGGCAAATCATCAATTAGCCCAACGCCTGCTTTGTGCAGAAGGAAGGGTTGACAGTCACCTGGTACGCACTGGTAAACTGCCAAAAAACCAGTGGAAAAACCTTAGTCATGCAGTGGGTTCACTTGCTGAGGCGGAAATAAGTCTTGATGATACTGCGGCAATCTCGGTCTTAGAATTGCGAGCCAAAGCGCGTCGCTTAAAAGCAGAGAAGGATGTAGGCCTAATTGTCGTGGATTATTTACAACTGATGCAAGGACCAAGGAACATAGAAAGCAGGCAACAGGAAATTTCTACAATTTCGCGATCCTTAAAGGCATTAGCGAAAGAACTTGAAATACCAATCATAGCGCTGTCGCAGCTTTCTCGGGCAGTTGAACAGCGCAGCGATCATAGACCGCAGTTATCCGATCTTCGCGAAAGTGGCGCGATAGAACAAGATGCGGATGTGGTTATTTTCTTATACCGGCCATGGGTTTACTCCCGCGATGATGAAGATAAAGGTAGAGCACAGGCCATCATTGCCAAACAGCGGAATGGACCCATAGGAAGTGTAAATTTATCATTTATCGATCGTTTTGCGCGTTTTGAAAGTGTTTCTGCATTTGAAGAGTTGGAATCTGAAGTACCATTTTAATGCAGAACCCCCTAGCCAGGTTCGTTCCCCATCTCGTTGGGGAATACCCCAAAAATTTTCTTAATCTTTTCGAAAATATTTCCCTTTCTAATGGTTCATCGCAAGATGAAATACGAGACCTGTTATGGCAGGCTTATGAATTTGCAATAACCCACCATGAAGGACAAAAACGGCATTCCGGTGAACCGTATTTTAATCACTGCCTGGCAGTGGCTAATATGCTTGCACAGTGGAAGATGGATCATTTTACAATCATTGGTGGTATGTTGCACGATACGATCGAGGACACAGATGCGTCAATCCAAGATATTAATTCTCTTTTTGGGGAAGATATTGCCAGTTTAGTAAATGGGGTCACAAAATTGGGTGGTATCCGCTTTTCTAGCAGGGAAGCAAAGCAGGCTGGTAATTTTATGAAAATGTTACTCTCTGTAGCTCAGGACCTGCGCGTAATTATAATAAAATTTGCCGATCGCTTACATAATATGCGCACTATTGAATATCTACCGCGAATTAAACGGCATAGAATTGCCATGGAAACTAGAGATGTATACGTGCCTTTGGCTCATCGATTGGGCATGGCTCAAGTCAAATGGCAACTGGAAGACTTGGTGCTCCAGACATTAAACCCCAAAGCATTCGGTGAGATTGATTCTAAGATTAAATCCAGTCATAGAGTTAGAGAGAAGTATATTTCTGATATTACAAAACCATTGTTGGCGGAATTAAATAAACACAATATCCAGGCGATTGTTTATGGAAGGGTGAAATCTTATTCATCCATATATGGGAAAATGGTTAAAAGAGGTAAATCATTTGAAGAAATATATGATAAACTGGCCATTCGGGTTGTAGTAAATAAGATTGAAGAATGTTATTTGACGTTGGGGATTTTGCATCAGCATTTTACACCGATGCAAGATCGTTTTAAGGATTTCATTGCCACACCAAAATCAAATGCTTATCAATCAATCCATACCACCGTAATTGGACCAGATGGAAAACTGGTTGAAATCCAGATACGAACTAAAGAAATGGAAGAAACAGCAGAAATTGGTGTTGCAGCTCATTGGTATTATAAAGAAGACGGGGCAAGTAGTAAGAGTATTGATAGCCATGTACAGTGGCTTAGGGAATTGGTAGAAATATTACAAGCCGAATCTTCTGACCCCCGAGAATTCATGCATTTACTAAAGATTGATCTATTTAGCGATGAAATATTTGTTTTCACACCAAATGGTGATTTGGTTCAACTTCCAGTAAATGCTACGCCGATCGATTTTGCGTTTAATGTACATACTGAAGTTGGTTTGCATTGTATTGGCGCAAAAGTTGATCATAATGTAGTACCACTGAATACTTTATTGAAAAATGGAGAGACAGTAGAAGTATTAACCAGCAAATCACAAAATCCTAGTTATGGCTGGCTGAAGTTTGTTGTAACTAGTAAAGCTAGAAATCACATTAATCGCTTTTTGCGCAAAGCCACTCGTGAAGAAAGCATCAAGTTAGGGCAGCAGTTACTAGAAAAAACATTACGGCGGCTTAAACGCTTTGACTTAATTACAGATGTGAAAGAATCCTACGCAAAATTTGGACATAATAATTTGAATTCTTTATTAGAAGCTATTGGTAGCGGTGACCTATTTGTACGTGATATATTAAAAAAGGTACTCCCTGAGGAAGGCGTTGAATTGGATAATGAGCCTGTGGAAGAAGAAAAACGATTTCTGGATTTTGCTAGATCTCATTCAAAAGGAATCAAACTACAGGGAATAAAAAATCTAATGGTAACATTTGGGAAATGTTGTAATCCCATTCCAGGTGATGAAATGGTTGGTTTTGTAACTCGTGGAAGAGGAATTACTGTACACCATTCGTCATGCAAGAGCCTGCCTTTACTCAATGAAGAATCTGATCGTTTAATGCCTGTAGAATGGGATGTAGCTCGGTCAGATATTTTTAATGTACGCTTAAAGGTAGAATCACTTGATCGCAAAGGTATGCTAAAAGAAATCACTGAGGTGATTTCCAGTTCTAATATCAATATTACCAGTGTAGATATGAAGGTGAAAGACGTATTATCAACAGGATATTTCATCGTGCAGGTTAATAACCTGAAACAACTTGACCGGGTTATTAAAAAAGTAAGTAAGATACCTGGAGTTGATGGCGTAGAAAGAACGGGAAAGTGAAATGAAAGTAAAAACATTTACAAAAAGGGATATTGCCACTGAAATAGCAGATAGGCTGGATGCGACAGTTGTCGATTCCTTGATGTTTACGAATGAATTATTTACAGTGCTTAGAGAAATGCTCACTGAAGATCATGAAAAGGTACGCATTGAAATTAGAAATTTTGGTATTTTCGAAGTAAAACCAACAAAGGCAAAACCGAAAGCAAGAAACCCGCATACCAATGAAGAAATATTTGTTCCAGCCCATAAAAAAACCCATTTCAAACCTGGAAAAATTCTCAAGAATTACCTTAATCAGCCGATCTGATTTACCGTCATAAAGATGGGACGCCTTTTAGCCATTGATTATGGTGCTCGCCGAGTTGGTTTAGCTCTATCTGACCCATTAAAAATGATTGCCAGTCCTTATCGAACAATCATTAAAAAAAATAACACCATTTTGATCGAGGAAATTGAAAGGATCATTGCTGCAGAAGATGTTGAGCTAACTATTATCGGTTTACCTCTTGGCATGGCTGGGCAGAAAACGGAACAAACAAAAAAGGTAGAAGAATTTGTTGATAAATTAACTGACCGAGGGATTATAATTAAATATGAGGATGAAAGATGGAGTTCAGTAGCCGCGAAGCGATCAATGAAAGAACAGAATATAAAGAGTGGATATAATAAGGGCCTGGTGGATCAAACGGCTGCAGCAATATTTCTGCAGCAATACCTAGATCGACACTGATTATGGATAAATTTCTTGACCTTCCAAAATGGCAGTTAGCTCTGCTTTCAGGTGTGCTCATAGGGGCAGCTTATCCGCCCTCACCAATGGGTTTTTTGGCTTGGTTTGGTTTAGTGCCCTTGATTCATTTATTATGTAATGCATCCCCGGCGGAAGGTGCGAAGTGGTCTTTTTTGACAGGGATTACCGTTAATATTATTACCGTTTATTGGTTTGGGTTGAATAGTGGCGCTGGCTTATTTCCCGTATTTTTATCATTAACCGGAGCAGTTCTTTATCTCAGTATCTATTGGATTATTTTTGGTATGTGCACCAGTTGGTACCATAAGAGGACTGGATACGGGTTGGCAGTATTAGCAATATTCTGGGTTGGTATGGAATATGTACGCAGTTTTGGACCACTTGCATTTCCATGGATTAATTTAGCCCTGACCCAAACCTTTAGTTTACCCTTATTACAAATTGCAGATGTGACAGGCTCAATGGGAATTAGTTTCTGGGTAGTACTGATTAATACAATACTTTATGCTGGTTATGGGTCAAGCAGTGGCTTAAAAACTTCTTTGCAAATAATTACCATATTATTGGTTTTAATTTCGTCTTTGGGTGTATATAGAATTTCATCTATTCGGAATGAAAATATTGTTGATCAAATTAGTACTGCGATAGTACAGCCCAATATAGATCCGAATCAGAAATGGGAAGCAGATTTCCGTGATAGAATTTTTGATATTATGGATTCGCTTCATACTGCATCAATTGATTTACAACCCGATTTTATTCTTTGGCCTGAAGCAGCATTGCCTGTGTATCTGCGCATAAACTATGCTGCCCGCCGCCCGATCCTGCGCAAAGTTCGTTATTCGGATATTCCACTGCTCACTGGCACTCCCGATAGGAGAAATCGTGATAATAATGAAAGAGATTATTACAATGGCGCTCTGTATTTTACACCTGATGGATCAATGCAAATGTATTATAAAATGCATTTAGTACCTTTTGCTGAATATATACCTTTTTCAGAAAAGTTTCCTATGTTGAAACGATTAAATTTTGGTCAAGGGAACTTTACACCAGGTCGTGATTTTACATTATTCGAGGTGGATAGCGTTTCATTTGGAAATTTAATTTGCTATGAATCAAGTATTCCAACTTTTGTTAGCCAGTTTGTTCGCCGCGGGGCAAAATTCTTATCGATTGAGACAAATGATTCTTGGTGTGGCCATACTTCTGGAGTTTATCAGCATTTTCAAATTGCTCGTCTCCGTGCGGTGGAAAATAGGGTTGCGATCGCACGTAGCGCCAATACAGGTATTTCAGGTCTTATTTTACCAACTGGTGAGGTTGCTGAAAAAATTCCTTATAATAAACAACAAATCATTTTGGCTGAGATACCAATTCGCGATTTAGAATCATTTTACATGCGATTTGGGGAATTGTTTGCGATCATTTGTTCATTAATTTCAATCATACTATTAGGCATAGGATGGATAAAAAACAGATCATAACAGCTATAATTCTAACACAGGTATTGTACACTCAGCAATTGGGTTCTGTAGCAGATTATCAAAAGCCACTCATTTCGCCAGTGGTTAAATCATTGGTTTTGCCTGGATGGGGTGAATACAGCTTAGGTAATCAAATTAGAGGGAGGATTTTTGTTTTGTCTGAAACCATGCTCTTATTAGCAATCTTAGGTAGTTATTCTGTTTCGAAAAGGCAGGATACGGAATTTAAAGCATATGCCGCTGAGCATGCCGGCATTAGTCCAGTAGGCAAAGATAGACAATTTTGGGTGGATATCGGGAATTATTCGTCCTTGTTAGCATTCAATGAGGAACATTTACGTTGGAGAGATTTCAACGCTCTTTATGAAGATAATGATACCTGGACTTGGGCGTGGGATTCAAACGATAATCGTGAAAGGTTTGAAAATATGCGAATAGCCAGTGATAGTTGGATGCTACGAGGTTCCTTTTTCATTGGAGGCGTTGTTCTGAATCATATTGTCTCTGCTATAGATGCATTATACCTTTCAAAAATATCAAATATTAAAGAAACTGTAGTTTCTTCTAATTATAACCCTTACACAGATAAAACGGGATTATCCTTAAACTTTTATTTTTAATCTAATTATGAATATACACCCCCTAGTACGTTTCATTTTTTTTCTTACGTTTTCTTTTTCTGTATTATTTGCAGATACACTCACTTTATGGGCTATTTATTTCGGAATATTTGTGGTTACAACTGGATTTGATCGGACAGTCATCCTTGCCGTTCTTTCCCGTATAAAACCATTTATCCAGTTCTTTCCAATCATGCTGGTAATTTATTTGGCAGTGTCTATTTTTTTTACAAATGCAACCATTTATCAAGCAATGGTTGAAGTAGGGTTTGCTTTCCTGCGCATTGTTTTAATGATAAGTATCATGGGTATATACTTTGAATCGGTTGGTTCTCCGAATTTTCTACTGGCGTTCCGGTCAATTTGGTTTCAAACTGGCCTAAAATGGAACTGGATGGAAAATTTCTTTCTTTTTTTGGATATGACATTGCGTTTTTATCCATCCCTTCAACGTGATTGGATTACGTTGAGCCAATCACGGGAGTCACTTGGATTTAATCAGAACAATAATCGCTGGGATAAAATAACACTGGCTGCACAAGATTTACCCATATTATTGGTTGTAAATCTGCGCAAATCTCAAGATATAGCTTTGGCGATGCAATTACGTGGTTTTGGAGAATCATTTCCTAGATGTGTTTATAATGCAACTTACTTTACCACCTGGCATTTACTGCAATTTGCAGGAGTGGTCATCTGTTTTTATTTGATCAACTTGCATGCCCCGCTTTAAGTTAATTTGCCAATACGATGGATCCAACTTTTCTGGTTGGCAATCACAAAAATCTGCTCGTACTGTTCAAGATGAATTAGAGCGCGTACTAACCTTATTAAATCATGGTGATTTAGTCCGCATAATCGGTTCAGGTCGGACAGATGCAGGAGTTCATGCCTTAGGACAAGTTGCTCATTTTGATATGGAACCTGATATGGATAATTGTGAGTTACGCGATGCATTGAATGGTAATCTTCCGGATGATTGTCGTGTAAATTTGGTTGAAGCAACTGATTCTGATTTTCATGCTCGTTTTTCCGCACAACGCAGAGATTATTTTTATAGCTGTAGGAAGGATAGATATCTACTAGATAGAAATACAGTGTGGTATACAGGTAATCTTGATTTAAGTAAATTAAATAATGCTGCTGAAATTTTGGTTGGCGAACATGATTTTCTATCATTTTCAAAGAAGAACAGGGATATTAAAAACACAAATTGTACTATTTTTCAATCTCAGTGGACAGAATCAAGTAAGATTGTAAATTATTATGTGTCCGCAAATCGATTTCTACACCATATGGTGCGCTACTTAGTAGGTACAATGGTAGCAATAAGTCATGGTAATTATACAATGAAAGAATTTAAAGACTTGCTAAATCATCCCAAACATGATGTGCACATTTATCGTGCCCCTGCTTGTGGTTTGGTCTTGGATCATGTTAGCTATGAATAACATCAGATGTAGAATTTTCATTTCTGTGGTACTGTGTTGCAGTTTTATTTCTGCAGATAAGATCAATGATTCTCGACATAATGCTATTACACGGGCGATTGAAAAAATAGGACCAACAGTCGCCAGTATTAATGTCATTCAGGATGTTGTTGTACCATTTGGTGGAGATCCATGGTTTAATTATTTTTTCCCAGAAATGTTTTATCGTAAGCGAAAAGCCCGGAGTTCTGGTTCCGGTATTGTAATTAGTCCCGATGGATATGTAATTACAAATTCTCACGTAGTTGAAAATGCCAGTGAAGTATTTGTGTCATTGCAAGGTGGTAAGGAATTTTCCGCGGAGATAATTGGGATAGACCATATATCTGATGTTGCACTGTTAAAATTAGATGGGCGGGATTTTCCGTATGCATCTTTGGCAAATTCTGATAATCTAATCATTGGTGAATGGGTAATCGCCCTTGGTAATCCTTTGGGGTTATTTGAAATTAATAACCAGCCAACTGCTACTGTCGGGATTATTAGTGCGGTGGAAATGAACTTTGGCGAAATGAAAGGTGGCCAAGTTTATAAGGATATGATTCAAACAGACGCCGCAATCAATATGGGTAATAGCGGTGGGCCACTGGTAAATAGTGAGGGTAAAGTTATTGGTATCAATACTTTTATTTATACTGGTTCGTCCTATTCTGAAGGATCTATTGGTATTGGATTTGCCATACCAATAAATCGGGCCAAGCGTATCGTTGAAGAGTTGAAAAATACTGGTCGTGTGGATCGTAGTTATAAGACAGGAATAACGGTGCAGCCATTGACGCCACGGATTGCATTATATATGGAATTGTCAATATCAGAAGGATTAATTGTGATTGAGGTCGAGAATAATAGTACGGCAGATCGTTCGGGCATTAAAGAAGGCGATATTATAACGAAAGTAAATGGTGTTAAGGTTTTGACTACTAATGAATTTAGAGTCATTATAGAAGAAAGTGATTTACGGCAGGGAGATAGGATTAAAATCCAGATATATCGGAATGGGCGTTACCTAAACAAGATCCTTGCGCTGGGCAAGGCGGGGCAATAGATAATGTTGGCCCCTGAGGGAAGGATTATACTTTTTACCTTATTAATCACCACACTTACTGCAGGGATGATTGGTTTCTACTATGATTCAGAGCGCTTGCTGGTTTGTTTTGCTCTTTTTGGCCTATTATTTCTATTCTCTTGTAATTTTTTCCGCGATCCTGTACGATCAATACCAGCGGATGAATTATCGATTGTCGCTCCTGCAGACGGAAAGATCATTGGTATTGATCAAGTGAACGATAGTGAAATAGGGGAAAGTGCTAATCGGATATCCATATTTCTTAGCGTTTTTAATGTCCATGTGAATAGGGTGCCAATGACCTGCACTGTAAAGCACGTTAAGTACATACCTGGGAAGTTTTTGGCCGCATATGATCACAAAGCAAGTGATGAAAATGAAAAAACCGAAATACTTTTTAGCGGGGCAAATATTACTTATCGTGTCCATCAAATAGCAGGAATCATTGCCAGGAGAATACGTTGTTACGCAGAGAAAGACCTTAAAATGGTAAAAGGCGACCGTTTAGGATTTATTATGTTTGGTTCAAGAACAGATATTATATTCCCTAAATCTGTTCAAATTGAAGTTGATTTGGGAGATAAAGTGAAAGGTGGAGAAACGATAATTGGAAAAATGATATGAAAAAAGTACGGAAAAAACCTAAACAGTTTATCCCGAGCATATTTACAGTAATGAATATGTTCTTAGGATTTCTTGCAATTGGATTCCTAATGAAAGGTGACCCAATTAGAGCGGGTTGGCTCGTGTTGTTCGCCTGTTTTTTTGATGTTTTTGATGGTAAACTAGCCAGATTATTAGGTATCCCGTCCCGGTTTGGTGCGGAATTTGATTCTTTTGCGGATACAATATCTTTCTGTACTGTTCCGTCGTTAATTATTTATTCTGTTTACGTACAGGGTCTTCCACCTATTGTGGGTGGAATATTAAGTTTTATACCATTATTATTTGGTACAATACGATTAGCGAAGTTTAATCTCATTCAAGAAGATGACCCGAAAGCATATTTTATCGGTTTGCCTACGCCAATGAATGCTATTATGATTGTTACATTTATGATGTTTAACCACCAGTTGTGGGGGGATTTAGGAGATCCGAGAATTGCACTTGTGATGGTTGTAGTACTTGGTTTTTTAATGATCAGCAAAATACGATTCTCAAAATTCCCCTTACTGTCACTGAAAAAGGGTCGTTCAAATACAATACATTTGATCGGTGTTATGGTGGTTATATTATCCGCAGTACTATTTCGGGGGCTAGTTTTATTTCCACTGTTTTCACTTTATATAATTTGGAGTATTGTTCAATGGATGCTTGACCACGATCGTTTTGAAGAAGAAACGGAAGTACAAACTGAATTATAAAGCAACAGACCATGAACGTAAATAAAACAAAATCTATAAGTTTGATCTTCTTGGTCCTATTTTTTGGAGCAATGATAGGGACATTGCTTGGTGAATTACTAGGATTCTTACTGCCACCTGGTGTTGTGAAGGATTTTTTCTTAACTAGTGTTTATTTTGACCTGGCGGGGTTATTTGGCAATGCGACTGGTGTAATTACATTTGATCTAGTAATGTTCATACTGAAGTTTGGTTTAGAAATCACTATTAACTTTGCCAGTATCATTGGTTTGGCGACCGCATATTATTTTCTCCGTTTTTACAGGTAAAGCAGGTATGGATTTATTAAATTCATCACTCGAATTGAATATATAAGGAAAAAACCATGTCAGAACCAATAATTACCATTAAATATGCTTCAGTCCCCGGTGGATGGGAATGGGTCATAATTGCTCTTGTTGTCCTTTTATTGTTTGGTGCCAAACGCATACCTGAACTTGCCCGTGGTCTTGGCCAAGGGATACGTGAATTTAAGGGTGCCGTAGATGATGCTAAGCAAGAATTGGATGAAGCAGCAGAATCCATAGATTCAACCGACGAAAAACCAGAGTAATAATTCAGCTATCTAATATTCTATTATCTTATAAATACTAGTACAAAATTGTATTGGTAATTAATGCAACTTGATATTGTTTTATGCAAGTGCACTGAAAGGAAACTTTCTGCTTAATTTATCGTAGTGAAATTAATTATATTATTTTGCCAAAATAAAATTCATATAAATATACCATGATTGAATTTGTTCATCCTTGGATCATTGCAGGATTATTATGTGTTCCGATTATTATCTGGTGGCACAAATACAAGGGTAATTCCCTAGAAGGCTCAATGCGGATATCCTCTTCCAAGTTGTTTTCTAATCATTTTCGTAAGCGCGGTAACAAAAGGTCAATAACTGTATTTGTTCTTAAAATAATTACAGTTTCGTTGATCATTATTGGTATTGCGCGACCAAGAAAGATAGATAAGTTGCAGATGACCACTGTTGATGTGGTGGATATTATTATGGTTTTGGATATAAGTAGTAGTATGCTAGCGGAGGATTTTCAACCAAACAGACTTGAAGCTGTGAAAACTGCAGCACAACAATTTATTGAAAATAGATCTGGCGATCGAATAGGATTACTGGTTTTTGCTGGAGAAACCTTTATTCAATGTCCTTTAACGACCGATAAAGATGTACTTGTTTCCTTGTTAAATGATGTTCGAGTTGCGGAAAAAGAATATGATGGTACTGCCATAGGTATGGCCATTGCTAATGCAACCAATCGTTTACGTTCTAGTAAAGCAAAAAGTAAAGTGATGATCCTGCTTTCTGATGGTAGTAATAATGCTGGTGAACTTGATCCTACGACTGCAGCAGACCTAGCTAGTCAGTTTGATATTAAAGTCTATACCATTGGTGCGGCCACAGATCAATCATTGACTTACATTCCAGGGGTTGGGCGCATGGTCAATGAAATTGATGAAGAAACGTTAAAGGCAATTGCCAAAACTACTGGTGGACGATATTTTCGTGCCCGAGATAAAGACATGTTAACGGAAATATATCAGCAAATTAATGATATGGAACGTACTGAAATCGAAGTGAAAAGTTATACACGATATGAAGAATTGTTTGGTTGGTTGCTGATACCTGCATTAATGTTAGGGATTGGCACTGAAACATTAACCCGATCGATATTTAGACAGCAAACGTGATAGATTTCAGATTCCCGATCGTATTATCATTTTATGCATTTCTAGCCTTGGTCTGGGTATTATGGATATTCCGCAAACAATATAATGACTTGATTTGGAATGAAACGGAACCACTTTTAAAAGAAAATCTTTTCAGACGATTGGATCTAAATCGTTGGGCATGGAAACACCGTTTAACCTTTAGCGGATTAATTTTGCTTATTTTTGCAGCTTCAGGTCCACAAATTGGTACTAGGGTGGCGCCTGTTGAACGAAAAGGTATTGATTTGGTGTTTGCGATAGATGTTTCTGAAAGTATGAATGCCCAGGATGTAAAACCCAGTCGTTTGGAAAAAGCCAAATTCGAAATATCTCAAATGATCGATCAGTTACAAGGCGATCGCGTAGGTTTAATCGTATTTGCGGGATCTAGTCACCTTTATTTACCACTTACTTCTGATTATGAAGCAGCTCAATTGTTTTTGGATGCGATCGAGACCAAAATGATTCCTTCACAGGGGACTGATCTTAGTTCTGCTTTGCGTACAGCCATAAGTGCATTTCACGAGGAGAACGAAAAATATAAAGTCATGGTTCTTGTTACTGATGGGGAGGACCACGAGGGAGCTGCTGTTGAATTGGTCGCAAAAGCGTCTGAATCGGGGATCATAGCCCATGCAGTTGGCGTAGGTACATTAAAGGGATCTTTAATACCGATAAATGATAAGACCGGAAACAGTTCCTATAAACGGGATAAAAAAGGAATTTTGATCACTTCAAAACTTAATGAAGCAATGCTGACTGAACTTGCAGATGCAGGTGGTGGTATTTACACCCGTTTCAATAATCGGCAAGCTAATTATAGAGAAATCATGCAGGCTATTGATAGCATGGAGAAACGATCAATTCAAACCCACATTTATTCTGAATTTGAAGATCGCTACCAGTCGTTTGCTATGGTTTCATTGTTATTATTAATCGCGGGAATGGTTTTACCAACACGCATAACCCAGATAGAATCAAAGGATGACAGCTTTGAATAAAATTCTATTCAGGCTTTGCCCTTTATTTATTGTATCTATAGGCATTGGTGCAGACAAAGGCATAGATTATTATAATAATAATGAATTCGAAAAAGCTCGTCAATATTATGAGTCCGTTATAATTGATAGGAATGATGATCCCGCTGCAAATTTTGGTTTAGGATCAACAGCTTTCCAGCAACAGGATTATGCAGCCGCAATGAAAGGCTTTGAAACTGCGTTGGGTACAGATAATAGCGAACTGAAATCTAGCGCATATTATAACATGGCTAACATTCTAGCTCAAAATCAACGTCTGGAGGAAAGCTTGGCTTTTTTCAGAAAATCTCTGGAATTAAACCCCAGTGATTTGGATGCTAAGATCAATTATGAATTAATAAAATTTCAGCTTCAGCAGCAACAACAAAATCAAGACCAAAATCAGAATCAAGACGAAAGTAATAAGGATGATGAACAAACAGGAGATCAAAAAAAACAGGACCAACAACAAGACAAACAACAGCAAGAACAAAATGCACAGAATGATTCTTCAGATGAGGAAGAAAGTGAAAAGCAATCTAATCAAAATGAGGACCAACAAGAGAATCAATCTCAGCAACAACAAGAAGATATGGCAGAAAATGAAAAACAAGAATCTCAAGATAAACAAAATGCTGCAGCTATCCTTGACGCTTTAAAGAAGGATGAAAAAATCAATAAAAAGCAGCAGATGTCTCGTACAAAAAGGCGGAAATTAGAAAAAGACTGGTGAACGGTTTGACAATAAAAAAACTACAATTATTTGGGTACTGCATATTGCTGGTAAACCCGATTATTGCTGGTACGGTTCGTGCTACTGTTGATGCAAATGCCATCACCATGAATGAAACTTTTACCTTTAAAATTGAAGCAGTGGACAGTGATAAGATGCCATCCGTCAATATATCAGCAATGTTAGATAACTTTACCATCGTAAGCGGCCCGGCCCAGCAAACTAATTATTCTTGGGTAAATGGTAAATCTACCTCGACAAAAAGCTTTACGTGGACAATGGCACCAAATCGTACTGGTACATTAACTATACCTGAGTTAATTGTATCCATTGGCAGAACAAAATACAAGACTGATCCTATCCGGATCAGTGTTAAAAAATCAGGAATTGTAGCCAGTACTGGCGAATTGTTTCTCTTAACAGAGATAGATAAAAGTGAAGCCTTTGTCGGTGAACAAGTAACCGTTACATACAAATTGTATACCCGGTTACAGCTTGGCCTTGAAAATATTGAATATCCAAAAAGCGTTGGTTTTTGGCAAGAAGACTTATCCGTACCTAATCCACCACGTTTCAATCGAACAACAATTAAAGGAATGGAATATCAAGTAGCGACCCTTTACAAAGTAGCCTTGTTTCCTACCAAAACTGGTAATTTGGAAATATCGCCTATGAGCGTAACTGCACAAGTTAGAACAAAACAAAAAGGTAAAAGAAGATCCATTTGGGATGACCCGTTTTTCAATAGTTTTAATACGCGAACTGTCAAAAAATTAATTCGTACTGATTCTGTTAAAATTAATGTAAAAACCTACCCAGAAGGGCAGCCAGCCGATTTTACCGGTGCCGTTGGTGATTTTAATTTAAAGTCTTGGACTGACACAAGTCAGGTTAAGGTGAATGAAGCCATTACTTTGAATTTAGAATTACGTGGTACTGGTAATATTAATATGTTCAGTTTACCTGAAATTAATTTCCCAGGAGATATGGATGTTTTCCCTCCAACCTCCTCTTTTGAAAAGGAGAAATTATGGGATCAGTATACAGGCACAATGCGTATACAATATATTTTAATCCCCAGAAATGCAGGTCAATATCAATTACCCCGGGTGCAGATATTTTACTTTAATCCAAAAGATAAGTCTTGGAATAACACCGGAACAAAACCTATCGTTTTGAAAATTATGCCAGGTGAAACTGATTTTGTGGGTAGTACATCCGGTTTTACAAAAGAAGAAATATCATTATTAGGAAGTGATATACGCTATAATATTACCGATACGCCATTATGGACACCTCGTGATCAATCCAAAATACCAATCTGGGTGTGGACTTCGTATGTGTTAGCTGCTCTTTTATTTGTGGCGCCTATCCCAATTTCACGTTTCCAAGGGCACCGTATTGAAAACGGACCCATGCGTCAATCAAATAAGGCCTTGAAACAGGCATTAAAAAGCCTAAAAAAGCGCGCAGAAGATCCATTTGCACAGGTTGCACAAGTCGTTTACCTCTACCTAAAGGATAGGTTCTTTCTTGCCAGCGAACATTTGGATCCTCTGTCTGTCAATCAAGCATTAATTGGTATCGTTGAACCGAATGCGCTGGTCAAACTAGTGGATTTGTTGAAATTATGTGATGCTGGTCGCTATGGTCCTGAAGCAGCAGGTATAAAAGAGACACTTATTGAAGATGCGAAAAATATATTGCATAAAATAGATTCGAGTAAATGATGCGAATAAGTGGAATAATTTTGTTGACAATGGTTTCATTGCGGTCGGATACAATTTCTGCTGATAGTTTATTTGCGCTAGGTAATCGTTATTTCAGCTTTGAAAAATATGAATATGCATTAGATGCTTATTCAGCAATTTTAGAGGAGGTAGAACATCCAGACTTGTATTTTAACATGGGGAATACATTTTATCGTTTAGGAGATATTGGTAATGCGGTGTGGGCCTATGAAAAGGGGTTGCAATTTTTGCCTCGTCATAAAGACTTGAACTATAACTTGGATATTGTAAATACACGTGTCCAGGATAGAATTGAGGTACCGCAGGGATATTTCTTTATTGAGTGGTACAGTTCGCTTAAGAATAAATACACGTTACATGATTTGATTGTCTGGGGCGGCCTCATGATCCTCTTATTTGCTCTTGCTGGGTTTTTTAAGGAATTTGGAATCTTAGACATGGTTTTTGCTGGTAGAATACAGATCTTTTTCTTGATTTTAACTATTGTAATTCATGGTTTGGTATTGGATAAGTACTGGGAATTATCTGATAAGGAAGAGGGTATTGTTGTGTCCCCAGTTGTAAATGTGCGATCGGCTCCCTTAGCCCATGATGAGAAAGTGATTTTTCGCATTCACGAAGGATTGAAAGTTGATATTGCTCAATCTCAGCCAGGGTGGTTTGAAATCATATTATTGGATGGCAAAAAAGGATGGATTCCACATAAATCCTTATTAAAACTCTAATGCATAAACTGGTTTTCTTAATCCTGCTGTACGTCACTCTATTGGCTCAGGATATTCAAGTAATTGACCATAAGATCGTCAAAGATATACAACCCAATTGGCCAGTAATTATAAATAACGTTCTTGATGATTCTACATCATTTGAATTTTTACTTTCATTGGATTTAGTACAATCTGTATCAGAAGGTTACCGTGTCCAGGTGCTGGCTACAAGGTACATCGAGCGGGCAGATAGTCTTGCTATAATTATGAAAAATACTATCAGTGATAGTGTGTATGTAGACTTTGAAGCGCCAAATTATAAAGTAAGGGTTGGTGATTTTATTGATCGGGATTCAGCAGAATCATTGCAGCAAGATTTGGTGCAGATGGGTTATAATTCAGCCTGGGTATTGCGCACGAGGATCAATTCGCAGGTTAGTAGAATAAAATATTAATTACTAGTTAGCCGCCAAATATTAGTGAAATTCTAAAAAAGGGTCTAGACAACCCCAATTCCTGTTTCCCAGCCAATGGTCCGCCATTAGCTTCCCATCCATTTGGGTCATAAAGGGTAAGATTATATCCTACACTTAAATCAAAACCAAACCAGGGCATTAATGGATACCTTAATGATAAATAAGGATTAATTACTGTAACTTTTGTAGAAGCTGTTGTATTTAAATAATTGGGTGAATCCTGAGTATCAAATGATTCCCATATATTATTCCAACTGTTTGTGCCTGAATCTTTGATTACGCGTATGCTTGCTTGACCAAAAAGTAATCCAGTACCTAGAATTACTTCAAGCTTGCCGTAGGGCTGGAAATTTGCTTCTACGATTGGACCCCCCAAGGCTGTTGATATAGTGATGTCTCGATTGACACCTGAATTATCCACTCCATTGATATGCGTACTGCCACCAAGTCCCATACCACCAATAAAAAGGTTATTATATACATTCGCTGCACCACCGCCACCATTTAACATCAATGTCTGATCAAATTTGCCCATGCCAAAATCAGTTGCGGCCTCAGAAATTTGCGCGTTTATTGATGTCCAGTCAATTGACCAAAGCCCGACCATATATCCACCATATCCTTTGAAAGCCTGCCCATTGACGACGTTTGCAGTAAGTGCAACTAGTAACGGGAAAACCAGTAAATTTTTCTTTAGCATATTGTTTTACTCCAATTAATTAAATCTGGTATTACGTTTTCAAAGCGGAAATGATCCTGAAGATAATATTGAAAATAGGTAGTATTCAAGACATCGATATGTTATTTGGGGTAATAATAAGGCCAAATCAATGCGTCCAGAAGCATCGTTTGGATACAAAAGAAGATTAAACTAATTATACTGGCAAAATACAACCAGCTAGAGCGGTCAAAATTTGAAGTGAAAAATGAAGCCAGCAGCGCAACTGAGGAAAACCCCACTGTAAATAAAACCAACCTGATGGTGATCCATAATAAGGGATTAGGATTTTCAATCATGGCAAAAGTCAGATAAATCCAGATTGCGGATGGTATTATTATACCTGCATATAACATGTTTATCACCCAAAACCCATAGCGGCCAAACATTTTAACGGATTCCGTAGACACATGGATTAAGATATATCCCGTAAAGAAAAAATACCCACCTGCGGCCAAAAACATAAAAATAGTGTAATATATTTTTAATGAATCCGGAATTGATCCCCATAACTCACCACGGATGGAAGGGTTTGTAATTAATCCATGGGCATAGGACCCAAGCACGCAAAGTCCCCCCAACCCATTAATTAAATAAAAGAGAATGAGTTGTTTATCGGTCATAATTATATCCTTACAACTTTAACCATAGATAATCGCATTTATCAGTACAATTTGGGTCGGAATTTATAAATATTTACCGCGAAATACTCAGCCATTTTAAAATAAATTACAAAAATATCTGCCATTGACACCGGTAAGTATACCGTCGTAATTTCGCCATTATGGCAGAGTTTAATTTGCAAAGTGAATTTAATCCTGAAGGAGATCAACCTCAGGCAATTAAAGCGCTTGTATCTGGATTGAACAATAATGCAAAACATCAAACGCTGCTTGGCATAACTGGTTCTGGTAAGACGTTCACCATGGCGAATGTCATCCAGCATGTGCAGCGACCAACGTTGATTATTTCTCATAATAAAACACTAGCAGCACAATTGTATGGAGAATTCAAATTACTTTTTCCTGATAATGCAGTGGAATACTTCATCAGTTATTACGACTATTATCAACCGGAAGCTTATATGCCTGTTACAGATACATTTATTGAAAAGGACATGTCTGTCAATGAGGAAATTGATATTCTACGGCTAAAAGCCACAAGTTCCTTATTAGCACGGGATGATGTGATCGTCGTGAGTTCTGTTTCCTGCATATATGGAATAGGATCACCAGCTGAGTATCGTGATAAGGTTATACAAATTCACAAAGGGGACAACCTGAATCGAAAAGATTTCTTCCATAAACTGGTAAATATTCATTATAACCGCAATGATTCTGTTTTTGAACGAGGGACCTTTCGTGTCCGCGGTGATGTGATTGAAGTATATCTAGCTTACGAAGATGTTGGCATCCGTTTGGATATGTTTGGTAATACTATTGATTCGGTCACAAGGTTTAATCCTCTAACTGGCGAAATCACCAAGGAAATGGCCAATGAATTCGTATATCCAGCCAAACATTTTGTTACGGATAGGGAATCAATCAATCAGATCACAATGGAAATTCGAAAGGAACTTGTTAACCGATTGGAAGAATTGCGGTCTAATGATAAACTATTGGAAGCGCAACGACTAGAACAACGTACAAACTTTGATTTAGAGATGATGATGGAGGTCGGGTATTGTTCTGGAATAGAAAATTATTCCCGCTATTTTTCCGGACGAAAACCTGGAGAAAGGCCCTATACATTGATTGATTTTTTCCCCGATAACTTTTTAACAATTATCGATGAATCCCATGTGACATTGCCCCAAATAAAAGGCATGTATAATGGCGACCGCGCCCGTAAAGAGGTGTTGGTAGAGCATGGCTTTCGCCTGCCGAGCGCTATGGATAATAGACCCTTAAAAGTCACCGAATTCATGCCGTTGCAAAATCAACTGGTATATGTTTCTGCTACGCCTGCCGATAAGGAACTAGAATTATGTGGTGGTGAGGTGGTAGAGCAAATTATTCGCCCAACTGGATTGTTAGATCCACAAGTGGAAGTAAGAGGTACGCATGGTCAAATAGATGACTTGATTGGAGAAACACGTTCAAGAGTACAGCGTAATGAACGCACATTGGTTACTACTTTAACCAAGCGTATGGCAGAAGATTTGAGTGAGTATTTACAAGGTGTAAATTTACGAGTTAGATATTTGCATAGCGATATTGGTTCCCTAGAGCGTGTGAAAATTTTACGCGACTTACGTTTAGGAGAGTTTGATGTCTTAGTTGGTATAAATCTTTTACGCGAGGGGCTTGATTTACCCGAGGTTTCTCTTGTAGCCGTTTTGGATGCTGACAAACAAGGATTTCTTAGAAGTCATACATCATTAATGCAAGTTGCTGGACGGGCAGCTCGCCATCAAGAGGGATTGGTTATATTATATGCAGATAAAGTGACAGCAGCTATGGATCATCTGCTTCGTGAAACGGATCGCCGTAGAGAAATACAAAAGTCATATAATCAAAAGAAGGGCATAACTCCAACGACAATCTATAAATCCGTTGAAGATATTATGTCCACTACAGCCGTGGCTAATTCGATCCAAGATGATAACTATAAACCTATAAAAAACCGCAAGGGAGATGATTTTAGCAACATGGATAAACAATTAGCTGTCGATATGATGCGGAAGGAAATGTTGGAAGCGGCTGAAAATCTTCAATTTGAAAAAGCAGCAAAACTTCGTGATGAAGTTCAAAAACTGGAAAAGGAATTAGAGGGCATATTTTAAATGAAAGTATTTGTCACTGGTGGGGCAGGGTACATCGGTTCCCATATTACACTTGAGTTGCTCGAAGCGGGCCATGATGTTACCGTTTATGATGATTTATCTTTGGGGTTTAAGGATAATGTGGATAATAGAGCACAGTTTATAGAAGGCTCAACACTGGATAAAAATTGTTTAAAAAAATCGTTGGTAAAGGAATTTGACGCAGTAATACATATGGCCGCATTCAAAGCTGCTGGTGAGTCGATGGTTGACCCAGCAAAATATTCTGAAAATAATTTAAATGGGACCATAAATCTCTTAAATGTCATGACTGAACTTGGTGTAAAAGATCTTATTTTTTCATCCACTGCTGCTGTTTATGGTTATCCAAATTATTTACCTGTGGATGAAGCTCATGATCTAAAACCAATAAACTTTTACGGCTATACAAAACTGGTCATTGAACAAATCATGCAATGGTATGCAGATCTAACGGGATTACGTTATGTTGCATTACGATATTTCAATGCTGCTGGTTATGATATTACCGGTAGAATCAGGTGTATGGAACAAAATCCAGCCAATTTGTTGCCTATAGTTATGGAATTGGCTAGTGGACGAAAAGAATCTATGGAAGTATTTGGCAATGATTATAATACGGTTGACGGAACCGGTGTACGCGATTACATACATGTCAGTGATCTGGCAACTGCTCATGTAAGAGCACTCGATTATTTATCAAAAAATAATAAATGTGTAACACTCAATCTAGCTACTGGTGAAGGTTATTCTGTTCTTGAAGTGATTAAAAAAGCGGAAGAAATATCGGGGAAAAATATAACTTATGATATTGTGGATAGAAGACCAGGTGACCCTGCCAAATTAGTAGCCACCTCAAAGTTGGCATTTGATTTGCTTGCCTGGGATCCTAAATATTCCAGCCTTGAAACGTTATTAAGTAGTATGTGGAATATTTACAAAAATGATTAAGAGAACCACCTAGATCTCATGATTGACATTGAAAAAATACAATCTACATCAGGAATCATCGGAAGCTCTGATGGGATACGTCAGGTTTTAGAAATGATTGCTCAGATTGCTCCTGTTGATATAACAGTACTTATCGGTGGTGAATCTGGTACAGGAAAAGAAATGGTTGCCAAGGCAATCCATAAATTCAGTCGCCGTGCACAGAATGAAATGGTTACAGTAAATTGTGGTGCTATTCCTGCTGGTATCATTGAAAGTGAATTATTTGGTCATAAGAAGGGTGCATTTACGGGTGCAAATGAGGATCGTAAAGGATATTTTGAAACAGCTAATAATGGTACCATCTTCCTTGATGAAATTGGTGAAACTCCTTTGGAAACACAGGTTAAGCTGCTGCGCGTATCCGAAACGGGAGAATTTATCCGAGTCGGTGATTCCAAGACACTATATACGGATGTAAGGGTCATTGCAGCAACAAACAAAGACCTTATGGAACTTGTTGAAAAGAACAAGTTCCGTCAGGATTTATATTTCCGGTTAAAAACTGTACAAGTTGATTTACCACCTTTGCGTCACAGGGTTGAAGATATTTCACTGCTGGTGGAACGATTTGCGCTTGAATTTACACGGGGAAATGATATACCCTATAGAGGATTCGTACCTGATTCTATCCGGGTCATGAAAAACTACAATTGGCCTGGTAATGTGCGCGAATTGAAAAATTTTGTAGAAAGTATCCTTATCCTACAGAAAGGTCTACGAATCACAATGGAAATGGTAGAAGAAAAGCTTGGATCATTCCAACAGATTAGAAATGAAAACCTACCTGTACTAGTGAACCAATCCTCTGAGCAGGCGGAGCGAGAACTTATGCTCCGGCAATTGTTATTGCTGCGACAGGATGTCAATCATATAAAGGATTTAATTGGTGGAAGTAATTCTCCTAACACGCATCCAACAAACGTATCATTTTTTCCTCCGGAAGAAAATACGCGACTACAAGACCACATGCATATAGATGAGGAAGGTCAAAAACTTGTACGGGATGATGCTATAGGTGATATGCATTTAGAGGATCTTGAACGGGAAGCGATCGTTAGAACACTGCAATATTATAATAATAACCGTCGTAAAGCAGCAAAGTCGCTCGGTATGAGTGAACGAACTTTGTATCGTAAAATCAATGATTATGAGCTTGGTCGGAAAAATAAGCTGCCCAAATCGCTGAACGAATGAGAGCGGCGCTCCCAACATTGATTTTGCCCTTTTTTGTTGGCTGTATTTACTATTCCATGGCTGGATCAATTCCGCCGCATATTAAAAGTATTGCTATTCCATTAGTTGAGAACCAGACTGCGGAGTTCGGCATGTCTGAAGCAGTGACTGATAATATGGTCAATGAGTTTACAGAGGAGAATATTCTTCGCCTTGTATCGGAGGACCAAGCTGATTCTATTTTGAGAGGTAAGATAGTTAGCGTGAAAGATGCACCGTACACATACACAAAGGAGGAAGCTGTCACAGAATACCGTTTTACTATTACAATGTATCTTGAATGGTTTGATGTCAAAGAGGATAAGGTACTTTTGAAAAAACAATATTCAGGATTCGGGGCTTACGGTTTAAGTGGGGATATTAGTTCAGATGAAATTGATAATGATGGCGATGGCTTAATTGATAGTGAAGATGAAGATGAATTTGGTGACCCAAGGGAGTTTGCTACAAAAGTAGCGGCAGAAAAAATAGCGCAGGATGTACTAAATGAAATCATGACATCATGGTAATTTTTAGCTTGAAAGGATGCCTCGAATAAATGGAAAACATATATTTATCTGATATTGCAGATTACGAAAATCAGGAAGCCACTTTTAATGGTTGGGTATATAATACCAGATCCGTTGGGAAAATATGGTTCCTCATATTGCGGGATGGTACGGGTATGACTCAGTGTGTGGTTACCAGGGATGACACGCCTAACGATATTTTTTGCTTGGAAAAATCTCTAACGCAAGAATCATCTGTTTCGGTTACAGGAGTAGTTAAAAAGGAACCACGTTCAATCGGCGGACATGAAATACTAGTGAAAAATATTGTAGTGCACCAGGTTGCAGAAAAATATCCCATCACACCCAAGGAACATGGTACATCTTTCCTCATGGACCACAGGCATTTATGGATTCGTTCAAAAAAACAGCATGCCATATTGAAAATTCGCCACCAGGTGGTGAAAGCATGTAGGGATTTTTTGGACAATAACGGTTTTATCTTGATAGATGCACCAATTTTTACCGCCAATGCTTGTGAGGGTACATCGAACTTGTTTGCTGTTGATTATTTTGAACGATCGGCCTATTTAACGCAGAGTGGACAGTTGTATTCCGAAGCTACAGCGGCCAGTTTTGGTAAGGTCTATTGTTTTGGCCCAACTTTTAGAGCAGAGAAGTCTAAAACAAGACGCCATCTCACTGAATTTTGGATGGTTGAGCCAGAAATGGCCTATTATAATCTTGATGATAACATGAATTTAGCAGAACTGTTTGTGGAATATATTGTGCAAAGTTGCCTTAAATACTGTCAAACAGAATTAAAAACACTGGAAAGAGATATTTCCAAGCTAGAAAAAGTAAAAGTACCATTTCCACGGATTACTTATGATGAAGCAGCTAAGATACTTGAGGATCAAGGGTCAGAATTTTCCTATGGGTCAGACTTTGGCGGAACTGATGAGACAATTATATCTGACCAATATGATAAACCAGTTATGGTACACCGGTGGCCTGCAAAGATAAAGGCTTTCTACATGAAACGTGATGATAAGAATGATGACCTAGCGCTCGGTTTAGATATGCTTGCTCCGGAAGGATACGGTGAAATTATTGGCGGTGGACAACGAGAAGATGATTTGGCGATTCTGGAGAACAGGATCGAAGAACATGATTTAGACATGAAAGATTTCGGCTGGTATTTAGATCTACGTAAATATGGATCCGTGCCTCATTCCGGTTTTGGGTTAGGCATTGAGCGTACCGTGGCTTGGATCACTGGTATAAAACATATCCGTGAAACAATTCCGTTTCCCAGAACTATTTATCGTCTTGATCCATGAATTTTAACCAGACCCGCATTTCAGTTTTTGGTGGTCGGCAAATAAGTGATAAAATCTATCAGAAAGCACACAAACTTGGATGCTTATTTGCTAAAGAAGACTATCTTGTCTATTGCGGGGGAGGCAAGGGTGTAATGGAAGCAGTTTCTAAAGGTGTTAGTGATAGCGGCGGTATTTGCGTGGGTATTTTAAAAGGATTTATGCTGGATGAAATGAATGATTTTATAAAGATACCAGTCGCAACGAATATGGGTATATCTCGCAATGCACTTTTGGCATATAATTGTGATGTTGCCGTGGCAATAAGCGGAAAATACGGGACATTATCCGAAATATCATACGCGTTACAGTTGGAAAAACCGATTATTGGTTTACACAGTTGGAAGATGAATGAATTTCGAAATGTTGATGATCCAAATGAAGTAATAAAATTCATTAAAGATAACACTTAAAGTAATTAATTAATATTTTGAAAGCATTCAAAGCTATTGTTTCTGGGAAAGTACAAGGAGTATGGTTCAGAGATTTAACTCGACAAGAAGCCATAAAATTAAAAGTAACAGGTTGGGTGAAAAATATACCAGGCGGAACGGTATATCTGGAAGCAGAGGGTGAAGAAAATAATTTGAAATCCTTGGAAAGATGGATCCACATAGGTTCCCCTCATTCTCGTGTGGACAGAGTTGACTTGCAATGGATCGTGCCTACCAATGCCTATTCAACCTTTAAGGTTATATTTTAATGAAGATTGCGCTTTGTCAGATTAACCCCACTGTCGGTGCTTTTAAAGATAATAAAAATCTTATTCTAAGTAATTATCGTGAGGCCGTTAAACATGGGGCTGAATTAGTCGTCTTCCCAGAAATGGTAATTACCGGATATCCCATTGCTGATCTATTGTATGAAGATGGTTTTGTGCGGGAAAATATGGCTATTCTAGCTGAAATTACTTCCCAAGCGACCATACCCCTAGTGGTGGGCCATGTCCATGGTGAGAATGGTCATTTATACAATTCTGCAGCTCTATGTGTAGATGGTAAGCAGCTTTTTAGATATGATAAAATATTATTACCCACCTATGATGTCTTTGACGAAGACCGTTATTTTACTGCTGGATCTGAATTAGGAATATGCAAGGTAGATATTGGGGGCCAAGAGGTCAAATTAGGACTTCAAATCTGTGAGGACCTTTGGGATGAGGATTATGACCGAAAAGTCACGGCAGAACTACAGCAAGCGGGTGCGGCATTTGTAGTGAATATTTCTGCTTCCCCATATCATTTACTGCGACTGAAAGAAAGGTTGAGGTTTATCCAAAATAAAGCGCAATCTACTGGATTACCTTTCTTTTATTGCAATCTCGTGGGCGCTCAGGACGAACTTATTTTTGATGGACAGTCTTTGGCAGTGAATGATACGGGAGAACTAATAGGTTTGGGCGCTATTTTTTCTGAGGATATCATACATATTGATACGGATGCAGAAAGAAAAATTTCATTACCTGCAGATAACAGAGAAGGAGAATTGTATTCTGGTTTAGTGCTCGGTGTACGTGATTATTTTAAGAAAACGGGGCACAAGGAAGCTGTAATTGGCTTAAGTGGTGGAATCGATTCATCGTTGGTAGCATGTATTGCTACAGATGCACTAGGAAAGGAACATGTGCATGGTGTTTCCATGCCGTCCCGTTTCTCAAGCGATCATAGCAAAGTTGATGCACAACAATTGGCAGAGAACCTTGGTTTTGACTTTCGATCGATCACAATTCAAGGAATTGTTTCGGAGTATGACCATGCACTGGGTCCTCATTTTGATGGTTCGGAAAGTAATGTTGCTGAAGAGAATGTTCAAGCGCGTACGAGAGGTAATTTGCTCATGGCATTAAGCAATAAGTTTAACTGGCTTGTATTATCTACGGGAAATAAAACAGAAATGGCGCTGGGCTATTGCACTTTGTATGGTGATATGAGTGGTGGACTTGCTGTTATTTCAGATTTATCAAAGACCGATGTTTATGCACTGGCGAATTGGGTAAATAATGTTGCTGGTCAGGATAGAATTCCAGCGAATTGTATCGAAAAGCCACCTTCCGCTGAACTTGCACCAGAGCAGGTGGATCCTTTTGATTATGATATTGTCAGTCCATTGGTGGACCGTATTATTGAAAATCGCGAATCACCAGCAGCATTAATCAAAGATGGAGTTGACCCTGATCTCGTCCATGATATTTATCGCAGGATCACAATTAATGAATACAAGCGTCGTCAGGCGGCGCCTGGACTGCGTGTGAGTTCAAAGGCTTTTGGACTTGGTCGCAGAATTCCAATAGTAAACCATTTTATGGGGAGGCGAAGTTGAAATCATATCAAACATCTATTTTTTGCATAGGGATCATTTTTGTAAGTATCTTATCAGGACAATCAGAGGCACCAGCTGATTACTGGACGAAGCTCATTCAGGGGGAAAAAGTTGCCTTTGTAAATGGTGCGTATGGAGGGATCGCCCGGATGAAACTGCACCATGAAAAGGAAGTGCAAAAACAGTATATGAGTGACCCGTACTGGGTTCAACCATATTACATTAATCGGTTCTATGACATCGTAGATGAACATATATCTCAGGGAGTTACTTATGACCTGAATATTGTTGCCGGTCACATTGATGCGTTATACGCCAACTATGATAATAGAAACATACCGCTCGTAGAAGCTATTCGAATTGTCTCTGTCGCCCAGGACGGAGAGCCTCAAAAAGCGGATCTAATTTTGCTTCGGGCGCAGAAAAAATACACGCCCTGATTAATTCAGGATACTAATCTCTTTCGTAAAAAGAGTAGAATTTGGTATAAGAACTTTTTTTCCATCAGCTTCGATCGTTGTATATCGCAAATCAATATCAATTACTTTTCCCTCATGCCCAGCCACACCAATTATATCATGAACTTTGAATGGTCTATGCAGTAGGATCATAGAACCAGCAATTAAGTTTGACACCACATCCTTTAGAGCAAAACCTAGGGCAAAACCAGTGAGCCCCAATCCTGCAACTAAAGCTGATACATTTATACCAATTGTTCCTAGCGCTGTAACAAGGCCAAAAATTATTAAACCAATTTTTGTTGTCCGACCGATGAGTTTTAGTAATTCTGGGTTCAACCCACGTTTGTTGGCTAATCGTATTATTAAAAATTGGGTAAAGACTCCACTGATCCAGAAAAGGATAAATATTGCTATACTCGCCATTACGGCAGGAAAAATTTCCAAAATGTTTCGATATGTTGTGGTGAACAAGGTATTCCAGTCCATATATCAACTTACGAGAAAACAAAAAATGAACCCAATAATTATTGGTTGGTTTTCTTTTGGAAAAAATGACCGACTTTCAATAGTCAATCCCTGAGGAGTGGCTTAATTTCATAATTATGATTCGAAAGGATATACGAAATTTTTGCATTATTGCCCATATTGATCATGGCAAATCAACTTTAGCAGATCGTTTATTAGAAGACACCAATACGGTAGCCAAAAAGGATATGCAGGATCAAGTGTTGGATAGCATGGATCTTGAACGTGAACGAGGTATCACGATTAAGAGCCATCCTATCCAAATTCATTATCATTACGACGATGATAAATCATATATTCTAAATCTTATAGATACTCCTGGTCATGTAGACTTTTCTTATGAAGTATCCCGTTCCTTGGCTGCCTGTGAAGGCGCACTATTACTGGTGGATGCGGCCCAAGGTGTTGAGGCGCAAACCGTTAGCAACACGTATCTTGCTATTGAAAATAATTTGAGCATAGTACCGATCATAAATAAAGTTGATTTACCCAGTGCTCAAACACAGGAAGTCACTCAGCAACTTATTGAATTGATTGGTTGTAGCGAAAAGGACATCATTTTAGCCAGTGCAAAAGATGGTATTGGCATACAGGATATTTTTGATGCAATTATTAATAGAATACCTGCTCCACAGCAAAATTTTAATATCCCTACACGGGCACTTATTTTTGATTCCACCTACAATAATTACCGTGGCGCAATACCTTATGTTCGTGTGGTGGATGGTGTGCTGAAACCTGGGGAAACAGCGAGGTTTTTTGGCCACAACCATGAATACGAGATAACAGAAGTGGGACATTTTGTTATGGATATGATAAAAGCAAAAGAGCTTCGTGCAGGGGATGTGGGTTATGTTATTGCTAATATCCGGGATGTAGCCCATATATTACCTGGCGATACGCTAACCACAAAGCCAAAAAAGGCTGAAGAACCGCTTCCAGGTTTCAAGCATATAAAACCTATGGTTTTTTCAGGCTTATACCCATCCGAAAGTGATGATTATAACCAGTTACGTAAAGCGCTGGATAAACTGAAGCTAAATGATGCTTCTCTTATCTATGAGCCTGAAACCAGTGAGGCTTTGGGGTTTGGTTTCCGCTGTGGTTTTCTTGGATTATTGCATATGGAAATCATCCAAGAACGTTTGGAAAGAGAATTTAAGGTCAATTTAGTTACAACAACACCAAATGCGCGGTACCTTGTGGTTCAAAAAAATGGTCAAGAGGTGAATGTAGATACACCAGCCAAAATGCCGCCAAGTTCCGATATTCAGGATATCAAAGAACCATATATGGCATCAGAGATCATTACGCCAGTTGAATATATTGGTAACATTATGAAACTATGTCAAAGTAAACGGGGCATTTATAAAAACACTAATTACTTAACCAAAGATAAGGCTCAGTTACATTACGATATCCCACTGTCTGAAATAATATTTGATTTCTATGATAAATTAAAATCAACTACCCGGGGTTATGCGTCTTTTGATTATACACTGGCTGACTACCGGCAAGAGGATTTAAAAAAACTCGATATTTTGCTGAATGGCGAACCAGTGGATGCATTATCAATCATTACCCATGCAAGCGATGCATATGATCGGGGAGTCGCGTTGTGCAGTAAATTAAAAGAACTAATACCGAGGCAACTTTTTGATGTTCCAATTCAGGCCTCATTGGGAACAAAAGTAATTGCCCGATCAACAGTAAAGGCATTAAAAAAGAATGTAACGGCAAAATGTTATGGAGGCGACATTACCCGAAAGCGGAAACTTTGGGAAAAACAGAAGCAGGGGAAGAAACGCATGAAATTGATTGGGAAGATTGAGATTCCGCAGGAAGCACTCTTGGCGGTGTTACAGATAGATAAATGATTTATGATTTAATCGATGAATAATTCCAGTTATTGGTCGACAACAAACTCACCTCTTTATAGTTTTATTTTTACTATTCCACTATTTGTTATTTATGAGATTGGTGTATTCACTATTTCTGTCAATGATATCGTAATACTCCGGAATGGTGCAGACGTGCTTATGCGGCAAGTTTTGGGTTTGTTTGGTATTTATGGTGTTTACGGGTTCAGTGCGTCGTTTATGATTGGCTTTATGGTTGCCTTTTTGCGGCAGAAAAAAGCGCTTAAATCCACTGCTATCCATGGAGAATATTTAATCTTGATGTTTCTGGAAAGCATTTGTTGGGGATTCGCTTTGTACATCCTAATGGCATCCACAACGCCGTTGTTGATTGCCAATTCGACCGGTACAATGTTGCAGCAAGTAGTGCTCTCAATAGGTGCTGGGATCTATGAGGAGTTTGTATTCCGTGTTATCCTTATTGCTGGTTTTGGATCTATACTTGGTTTCATTTTTCAGTGGAAAACAATAGCCAAAACAGCAAGTGGTATAATTTTTGCCGCCGCACTGTTCTCACTTTTTCATTTTATGGGTGATTATGGTGAAGATCCAAATTTTCCAGTATTCATGATGCGTTTTATCGCTGGTGTATTTTTGGGTATTATCTATGTTTTACGTGGATTTGGACCAGCAGCATATGCCCATACAGTCTATGATTTAATTGTGCTTACACTTGTTACAACGCAATTATGATTGGTTTACAATAATTATATTAGATTTGGTAAGTGTGTAATTATAAATTTTTACCCTGGATGCGAAAATATCTCTACATAGTTATACTATTTTATCAGAATGTTCTTGCTACTTCTCCTATATCAAAATTGGATGTCTACATTTATCCGGAATATTACTATAGTGGCGTGATGGTTGAATTGAATGGGAAAGCAGAGGAATCCACACTACCGTTAACATTGGAAATGGTTGTACCGGCAACAACGGATTCAGTATTTCTTGTATCGGGAATAGCTAATGATGAATCTGAAGTATTGCCTGTAACAATAAATCATAAAGAATCAAATAGTTGGGTATGGTTGAACCTTGATAAACCATCATTTCGAATTTTTATTTTTTACGTCCCATTTGATACATCCGTTACACGGAAATTCAACTACACATTACAGGCAAATTTACCGTTGAATGATTTCCATATTTTTATTCAAGAACCACTGGTTGCCCAAAATTTTACCCTAGTGCAGGAATCGACTGTTAATAAAGATCAGCATGGCATAACATTTCATCAGATACACGTTGCCGAATTACCCTCAATGTCAGCTAAAACAATACCTATATCCTATACCAATTATACAACGCAGACAACAATGGTGTTACTACAGCAACTAATGAGCGAGCGTTCCCAGGGCAAATCAGAAGAGGTGCAAAGTAAGGAGGTGGTGCCGCAAAGACATAGATTACCATTATGGGAACCATTTGCAGTTTTAGGTGTTTTGTCAATTCTTGTGGGAATTATTTTTTACAACCAAAAAGACTATAGTAGTGTATCCGATGGGAAAAAATATTGTTCTGAATGTGGTAATAAAACAGGTGTTGGCAATAAATATTGTGCAAGCTGTGGAGTGAAATTGTAATGTGGCCTGTAATCCATGATTTTGGAATAATTCGTTTTTTGGGCTTTGAATTTCATCTGGCCATTTATTCGTATGGATTCATGCTGGTTGTAGCCTTTTATACATGTTATGCATTACTGCTAAAGGAAGTGCGCCGGTTGGGTTATGGGGATAAACTTGCTTCTGATATACTTACTGCGGCGGCTATTGGTGGAATTATTGGATCAAAGATTTATTATTTATTGGAGAATTATGATCGTGTAGTTGCTGACCCCATAGGAATGATATTCAGCGGTGCAGGGCTTGTTTTTCTTGGAGGTTTAATAGGTGGAACCTTGGGAGTGACTATTGTTTTAATAAAGAATGAATTACATTGGTTAACTTTCGCAGATATTGTTGCCCCACTACTAATATTAGGCTACGCTATTGGTCGAGTTGGTTGTTTTTTGGTTGGGGATGATTATGGTTTGCCTACGAGAATTTTTATTGGTATGACTTTTGAAAATGGTTCACCACCAACAACATACGGATCATTCACTTACAATTATCCTTGGGTAGATTTATCTGGTTGGGATTCTGGAGATCTAATTACTGTATATCCAACCCAAATCATGGAAACGATTATTGGTTTAGGGATATTTTATTTTCTCTGGAAAAAACGTGAAACCATTCAAGTCAAAGGCAGTTTGTTTTTTACATACCTTATATATGCTGGAATAGAACGCTTTTTCATGGAGTTCATCCGCATTAATCCAAAGTATATTTGGATAGTTCATCCACATTTTGGACTTTCCGGTGCTCAGTTAATATCGATAATAATGATAGTTGTAGGTACCTATTTTCTAGTAAAACCGCCACAAGGATCTGAAACAAAACCAGTCAATTAATCGTATTGGCCCTATGATTAGGGCTGTTGTCTTTCTTTATTTGGCGAGTTTCCTATATGGGCAGTCAGGACAGGTACTTAAATTTCCCGACGAATTTAAGGATAAGGAATTTTCTCCAGATATAATTTCCTCAGGGCCAGGCGGATGGTTATTTTATCTCGATAGTAAGTCGCGTATGCTTGCCGCCCGATCACCTGTAGGTAATTTCTTTTTCGCTGGTGGGTTTGGAAATGATTATGATTCATTTTTTGACCCTGTTGGGCTCACCGTTTCCAACTTAGACTTGCTAGTCTGTGATCGCAGTGAAAAAAAGATACTGCGTTTTGACTATAAATTAAACTTCACTGGCAGTATTAGCCTGGATCCACACCAAGATGGATCTGGTGTTTATATTGATAAGATTTCCACAGACCTTTGGGGTTATTATTATCTCTATTCTGCCGACGATCATTTAATTCGGCGAGGCAATGCTTCTGGAATTGATCCGTTACCCTTTTTGGATTTAAACCAGCAAACTATCGGTGGGGTCTGTCTGGAGTCAATGGTAATTATACCTAATGGCGATATAGGCATATTATTCTCTTGCAAGGGGGAAGTGGTAATATTCAATCGCCTGGGTCGATTAAGATACAAATTGATGGTGTCTATTTCAGATCCTTCAAAATTGCAGTATGTTGAAGATAAATGGATAGTTATCAATGCTGAAGGGCAAGGTCAGATACTTGATCAGATAGAAAAAAGTGAATTTTCAATACCAATACGTGCCGATGAAAAACTGCTGGATTGTGCAGTAAATAATCAAGACTTAATATGTTTAACTAACTTAAGGATGCTGGTAGTTCAATTTGAATAGTAGATTTATTTTGTTTGCTTCCTTAAGTAGTTATTTGACTGGGCAAATATTTTCAATAATAGATACAATCCATGTTCCAGCGACTGCTACGGAAATTCAACTGCGCCACAATTTGATCATCGATTCAACATTTATCGTTAATGGATTGGATGATTTTCCGTTTGACTATGCATTGGATGCAGTGCAAGGAATGTTATTACTGCCAAAATCCCAAAAGGAACCAAGAACTCTGGTAGTTAGATATAATCATTTTTATAGTTCCTTGCCGTTGCAAGTTGGACCAAAGTGGTTGGATTTACCACTTGTAGATTCACTAATAAATAAAAATAAATTTCCTATAAAAACATTCTCTAGTTCATCGCCTAATATTCAAAATACAGATGCTTTATATACCTCGGGCACATTTTATCGAACTGCTAGTGTAAACCCGATAACTGGCTCTGAATTTACTGGAGGTTTGCGGATGCAAATACAGGGTGCTCTGGGGTCCGATTTGCAAATAAACGGCGTACTTTCTGATCAAAATTTACCTATCCAGCCAGATGGAAATACTAAAACACTGGATGAAATTGATAAAGTCTATTTGCAGGTAAATCATGAGAATTTCCTGATTACTGCCGGAGATATTGACGTGAGTTATTCATCAGGAAAATTCATGAATGTTGACAGAAGGATGATTGGCTTAAATAATAACTTTAAATATAAAGAATGGTCTGGCAACGCAGTATTTGCAGGGTCAAAGGGGAAATTAAACCAGATAGAGTTTAAAGGTGCCGATGGAAAGCAAGGACCTTATAAACTTACTTCCGGAGATGGCAACAGGGATATTATTATTTTAGCAGGATCAGAACGGGTATGGTTAAATGGTATGCGCATGGTCCGTGGTGAAAACAATGATTATACCGTTAATTATGCCCTTGGTGAATTAACATTTATGCCTCGGCACTTGATCTATTTTGACAGCGATATTTATGTTGAATACCAATATTCAGATGAACAGTATAATCGCAGTGTATTGGCTACATCCATGAAAAGGGATTTGAGAAATAAAGGTAATATACAATTTAGTTGGTTAAGGGAATTTGACCAGGCCTTAGCGGGCGAAGATCAAATAGAAAGTGAAATCATGAACTTGTTCAATAATGTCGGTGATAAGGATTTACTAATAAGCGGTGCCACAGAAGACACCAGCGGTAACTACGTATTTGTGGACAGTATCTATATCTATGATCCAGAAGGTACTATATTAGGTAATCATTTAGATGTGGCATTTACATATGATGGATATAGTGGTGAGTATAAAA
>Ga0208764_10000179_pt1 | contig 36913 bp, 49 predicted proteins | sample ETNtaG_18_FD_185762 | JGI IMG/M metagenome (GOLD analysis project Ga0208764, IMG submission 185762) | Marine microbial and viral communities from oxygen minimum zone, Eastern Pacific Ocean - ETNP201302SV91 (SPAdes) (version 2) | ecosystem: Environmental > Aquatic > Marine > Oceanic ... | reverse complement strand
AGAATTAGAAGGAGGAGTGGAAGGGCTTAAAAAAATAAAAATAACAGGATTTAATGTCACCATACCACATAAAATTGAGATGATGAAATATTTAGATAAAATAGATGAGTCATGTAGCATAATTGGTGCAGTTAACACAGTTGTAAATAATGAAGGTATATTGAAAGGATACAATACAGATATGGATGGTTTTTTGGAACCAATTAAAAAAAGAAACATTCCAATACAAAATAAAAAAATACTATTAATTGGCGCAGGAGGAGCTGCAAGAGCAATTGTTGCAGGAATGGCTAAAGAAAAGGCAAAAAGTTTAGACATAGCAAACAGAACAATAGAAAATGCAAATAATTTATCAGAATTTGCAACAAAAATTGGATTGACTACAAGTACAAAAAAAATAGAACATGTAAATGAAAACATAGAAAATTATGACATAATTATCAACGCCACAGCCATAGGGTTAAAGAATGAATCAAGTCCAATTTCATTTGAAGGTGCAAAAGAAAAAACAATAGCATATGATATTGTATATTCTCCAATGAATACAGATTTTATTAAAAAAGCAAAAGAAAAAAAATTAGAAATAATTTATGGGTATGAAATGCTCCTAGGACAGGCGATTAGAGCATTTGAAATTTGGCACGACATGAAAGCACCTTATAATGCAATGAAAAAAGCATTGTTAGGAGGATTTTGATGGCAAAAGCAAAGGCTACTATCCACGGAGCAGTTTCAATAGTTAGTGCAATTGCAAATAAAAAGGGTGCAACATTAGGAATTTCATTAAAAGTTGAAGCCATAGTAGAAACATCACAAGGAAAAGGAATCACGATTCAATCAGAAAACAAGAATATTAGCTCACGTTTGATCAATAAAACAATTGAAAAAACTATATCTAAAAAGGATTTAGAGAAAAACAAAATAACGGTTACGTTAACCTCAGAAATTCCAACAGGATATGGGTTAAAAAGTTCCAGTGCAATATCATCAGCAGTTGCATTAGCATGTGCAAAAATATTTAAACCAAAATTAACAGATCAACAAATTTTACTAGCTGGTGTGGAGGCATCAATTGAATCTAAAGTGAGTATTACAGGAGCATATGATGATGCATGTTCTTGTTATTATGGAGGATTTAATGTAACAGATAATGGAAAAAGAAAAAGAATGCATTTTGAAAAAGTACCATCAAATTTAATTGCAATTATTTTTATTCCAAAAAATCGTAAAAGAGGGAATTTAAAAAAATTGAAGATACTATCATCAATTTTTAGTAATGCATGGGAGTTAGCAAAAGGGAAAAAATATTGGGAAGCCATGACAATGAATGGATTAGCAACATCATCTATTTTAAATTCAGATCCTAAAATCATCGTAGATTTAATTGAAAAAGGAGCACTAGGAGCATCCGTTTCAGGAAATGGTCCATCAATAGCTGCAATAGTTAAAAAAGAAAATGAAACAAATGTTAAAAAAATATTTGAAACATTAGAAGGAAACATAATTGTTTCAAAAGTAAATAACAAAAAGGCAGAAGTACATGAACTGTAAAGTAGAAAAATCAAAAATCAGAGGGGAAATAAATTGCCCGTCAAACAAAAGCTATACACATAGAGGGATTTTTCTTGCATCACTTGCAGGAAATAACAGCAAGGTGAAAAATGTGTTATTATCAGCAGATACAAAAGCAACAATTGAAGCATGTAAAAAATTTGGAGCAGTTATTGAAGTAAATGATTCAGACATAATTGTAAAAAAATCAATAAAAATTGGTATAAATGTGCCTGAAATTAATACTGAAAATTCAGGAACAACAATTAGAATTGCAATAGGAATTGCCAGTTTATTTTCAGAAGAAATTATTTTAACAGGAGATGCAAGTCTACAAAAAAGACCAATGCAACCATTATTAGATGCACTGTCAAGTATTGGTGCAAAATGTAGTTCAACAAATGGAAACCCACCAATCAAAATCAAAGGAAGTATCATAGGAGGAGACATAAGGATTCCAGGAAATTTATCCAGTCAGTTTATTTCATCATTATTAATTAGTGCACCACTAACAAAAAATGGAATTAATTTAACAATTGAAGGAGATTTAGTTTCAAAACCATATTTAGATGCAACAATAGCAACTATGAGAAAATTTGGAGTGTCAGTTAAGACATTAATTCCATATAAAAAATACAACATAACACCACAAATTTATAAAAATACAACATTCAGCGTTCCAATTGATTTTTCAAGTTTAGCATTACTTCTTTCATGTACTGTACTTAACGGGGAAGACGTAGTAATCAAAGGAAGTATGGGTAACTTGCCTCAAGGAGATGAAGCATTCATTGACTTTCTAGAACAATTAGGAGTATCAGTTACAATTAACGACAATGAAATTAAAATTAAATCGCCTGAAAAATTAAAAGGAGGTAAGTTTGATTTAAGAAATTCACCAGATCTCTTACCACCCCTAGCAATTTTATCATTAATTTCATCAAAACCAATAGAAATTGCAAATGTAAAACATGCAAGATTAAAAGAAACAGATAGAATTGCAATTCTTGCAAGAGAATTACCAAAAATAGGAATAAAGGTGTATGAAAAAGAAGATGGGTTAATTTTAGAATCATCAGATAGTCTTATGGGAGCAAAACTAGATTCAGAAAATGATCATAGATTATTCATGGCATTTTGTATTGCTGGAACATATATTGGAAATTGTATTGTAACAGATTCAAAATCAGTGGAAGTATCATACCCCAATTTCATAGAGGAAATGAACAGATTAGGCGCAAAAATTGAAAGAATATAGAAAGTTTTCAAAAAAAGTACCCAATAAAGCTAAAAAAATCTTAAGATAGATAGAAAAATCATCAATTTCACTCACAATAGCAAATATCAACAATAGAGGAGTTTTTGCTAAAACCACGAGGAATTATAAACATCACTTAACATAGATCATGTGTTGCCGGGAAGTTCTATTGGCCAGCGTCTTGTCTTAACAAGTTTTGGTGAAAGTCATGGAAGATCAATTGGAGCAGTATTAGACGGGTGTCCTGCAGGATTAGAAATAGATGAAAAAGAAATACAAGAGATGCTAAACCTAAGAAAACCAGGTCAAAATTTAATTTCAACACAAAGAAAAGAAGGAGATGTCGTAGAAATAGTATCAGGGATTTTTAGAGGTTTCACAACAGGTGCACCCATTACAATGTTAATTTGGAATGCAGATCAAAAATCGAAAGATTATGAAAATTTAAAAACAAAATTAAGACCAGGTCATTCAGATTATCCTGCAATGATGAAGTATAATCAATATAATGATCATCGAGGAGGAGGAAGATTTTCAGGAAGACTAACGGCAACACATGTAATGGGAGGGGCTATTGCAAGAAAATTACTCAAAGTGACATTAGGAATTAAAACAAATTCATTTACTTCACAAATTGGAAAAATAAAGATGGAAAAAGAATTCAATGAAAAAATGGCAAAAATAATTTATAAAAATGAAGTAAGATGTCCAGAAGAAAAAACAGCTAAAAAAATGAGAGAGTCAATCTTAAACGCAAAAAAGAAAGGAGATTCTCTAGGTGGAATAATTGAATCAATTACAACAAATGTACCAGTAGGACTAGGAGAACCAATTTTTAGTTCATTAGAATCAGACTTGAGTAAAGCAATTTTTTCAATTCCATCAGTGAAAGGGGTAGAATTTGGTTCAGGGTTTAGAGGTTCAGAATTGTTTGGTTCAGAAAACAATGATTTGTACGCAATGAAAAGAGGAAAAATTGTAACAAAAACTAATAACTCAGGAGGGATATTAGGAGGAATTTCAAATGGAATGCCAATTACAATAAGAATTGCATTTAAGCCAGCATCATCAATTGCTCAAAAACAAAGTACTGTAGATATTAAAAATAAAAAAAATGCAATACTTCAAGTAAAAGGAAGACATGATCCATGTGTAGTACCAAGAGCACCACCAGTAGTTGATTCACTAGTAGCTCTAACCATAGCAGATCATGCACTTATCACAGGTGCAATCAAACCCAGTTTATAAAAAAATGTCAGATATCAACAATCTTAGAAATAAAATGGATGCAGTTACATTAGAAATGATCAATTTACTAAAAACTAGAACAGATATTGCAAAAGAAATTGGTGAAATTAAAAAAAATATTGGGAAAGGAGTTACAGATGAAGAACGTGAAGATAATTTACGTGGAAAAATCATTCAAGTATCCAAAGAAATAGGTTTAGATGAAACATTAGCATCAAAATTTTTAAATTTTTTATTAAATGAGTCAATAAAAGTTCAATCAGAAAATAAACAAACACATCTTTCAATTTTCTTAAAAGCAAAATCACTTGAACAAAAGGGTAAAAAAATAATACATATGGAAGTAGGAGAGCCTGATTTTTTACCACCAGAAATTGTTAAAAAATCATTAACAGAAGTTTTTGAGAAAGGATTTATCAAATACGGGCAAGCAAAAGGGTTGCCAATTTTTAGAGAAACACTTGCAAAATATGTTTCAAAAAAATTCAATGTAGAGGTTACAGATGAAAATATCATAGTAAGTCCAGGCGCAAGATTCTCAATTTTTTCAGCAATCAGTACATTACTAAATCCAGGTGATGAGATGATCGTAATTGAACCATCATGGCCAGCATACAAAGATTGTGCAATAAATGCAGGAATTAAAGTAAGAACAATAAATACAACATTAGAAGAAAAATGGGAGCCATCAATTGAACAAATTAAAAATGTAATTAATACAAATACAAAAATGATTGTTCTTAATTATCCAAATAACCCAACAGGTAAAATTTTACCAGAAAAATTACAAGATAGTATAATTGAAGTAGCAAAAGAAAATAACCTCTATGTATTAAGTGATGAAATTTATTCACAGTATGCAAAAACAAATTGGAAAAGTATTCTAAGTTACAATTATGAGAAAAGTATTGTAACCCAATCATTTTCAAAATCACATGCCATGACAGGATTTAGAATAGGTTATGGAATAGCATCTAAGCAAATTATAGAAAAAATGGTTAAGTTAGAGGCACTTTGTTTAACAAATGTCTCAGAACCAATTCAATATGTTGCAATGAAAGCATTAGATGCAGATACAACAAATAATTCCAAAATAATACAAAAAAGACTAGATAAATTATCAGAAAAAGCAAAAGAGATGGGATTAGAATTCATAATTCCAGATGGAGCCATGTACATTTTTGCAAAAATCAATCAAGAAAACTTTGACGGAGTAGAATTTGCCAATAATTCACTAGAAAAAGGATTAGCAGTAGCTCCAGGAGAAGGATTTGGAAATTATAAGAATTTCATTAGAATATCAGCATGTCAAGATGAGAAAACACTAATGGAAGGAATGCATATACTAGGCAACATTATGAGGAATAGATAGTGAAAAAACTTACAGTTATCGGTGCAGGAGGTCAAATGGGTCAATGGTTCACAAAATATTTTTCAGGACAAAAGTATGAAGTAACAGGATACGATTCAGAAAGTAATAATTTTGGAAAAAACATTATAGTATCAGAATCATTAGTAGGTGCAATTCTAAAAGCAGATTATGTTGTTTTATGTACACCAACAAGAAGAACTCCAGAAATAATTAGACTAATTGCAAAAGAAATGAAAAGAGGAACTTATCTTATTGAAATTTCATCAGAAAAATCTAAAGTGGTATCATCATTATCCAAGATGCCAGATAAAATTAATCCAATTTGTATTCACCCAATGTTTGGTCCAGGAATAAAAACAATAAAAGGTCAAAACATCATATCAGTTCCAATTAAAGATGCTAAGAAAGAATTAACAGTTACAAAAGAATTGTTCAATGGAGCAAATTTTGTTACAATTGATGCAATTGAACATGACAAAAAAATTGCGGTCATATTAGGATTAACTCATTTAATGAATTTAGTTTTTGCAAATATTATTTCAAAAGATGAAAAAATGCTATTAACTGAAAAAATGTCAGGTACAACATTTAGAGTTCAAAAAACATTAGCAGAAAGTATAATGACAGAAACTCCAGAATTAATTGAAACAATTATTGCAAATCCAGAAATTAGAAGAGTAGCTGAAGAATTGTGGAAAGATATAGGACGATTATTAACATCAGTTCAAGAATCAAAAACAGAAGAAGTAGTTGAATATATCAAAAATTGTCAAGAAAGATTATCAAAACACACAGACCTTGATGAGTCATACAAAAAACTTTCAAAGATGGTAAAATCTGTTGAAAAATAAATAGGATGCGTTCAACAAGAATAGTTACATCTTTTATTAAAAATAACAATAAAATACTAATTCTAAAAAGAAGCGACAAAGTAAGATCAATGAAAAATTTATGGTCAGGGGTAAGCGGCATTATTGAAAATAATGAGATTCCAGTAAATAGAGCAAAAATTGAAATTTTTGAAGAAGTAGGGATCAGAGAAAATAAAATCGAACTCATTAAGAGTGTAGAAAAAATAAAAATTTCATCACCACAATATGAAAATCATGAGTGGGAAATATTCTCATTTTTATTTGAAACAAAAGAAACAAAAATCAAATTAAATTGGGAAAATTCAGAATTTAAATGGATTAACAAAAATGAATTAAAAAACTACCAAACAGTTCCTAGTTTAGATAAAATATTATTCAATCTGTTGTAAATTTTCATTTTCTTTATCATACTTTTTTTGTTGAGGCAACATCATGTAAACACATGCACCACCACACATAGTACAAGGGACATTATTTCCAGGATGTTGTCCAGTTCTACTGTGGATTTTTGCAGCTTCTTCAGGATCAATTGATAAAGCAATTTGTTTTTCCCAATCCAATGTACGTCTAGCTTCAGTCATTGCCATATCCCATTTAATGGCCTTATCACGAATTTTTACAAGATCACCAGCATGAGCTGCAATTCTATAAGCAATTAGTCCAGCTTTAACCTCTTCAGCATTGGGCAATGCTAAATGTTCAGAAGGAGTTAGATAACATAAAAGATCCACACCCTCACTTGCAGAAATTGCAGCACCAATAGCACTTGCAATATGATCATGGCCAGAAGCAACATCAGTAACTAAAGGACCAAGAACATAGTAAGGTACATCACCAATAAGAGATTTAGCTAATCGAACATTTGCAGATACTTCATTTAATGGAACATGACCTGGGCCTTCAACCATTACTTGGACATCCTGTTCATGAGCCCTCTTTGTTAATTGAGAAATATTGATCATTTCCTGAACTTGTAATTCATCATGGGAGTCTAAAATTGAGCCAGGTCTTAATGCATCTCCAAGACTAAATGTAACATCATATTTTTTGGCAATTTCCATCATGTAATCATAATGAGTAATGTATGGATTTTCTTTATCATGTTTTAACATCCAAGCAGCAGTAATTGTACCACCTTTACTTACAACTCCACCATATCTTTGAACTTTAAGAATTCTTTTTGCAATATCCTTTGTAATTCCACAATGAATAGTTGTATAGTCAACCCCATCTTTTGCATTATTTTCAAATGCTTTGATATAATCATCTTCAGTTAAATTCAAAGGATTTTTGTGAACTTCAACACCATAATTGTATGCTTCATAAATCGGAACAGTTCCAAAAGTAATTGGTGCAGTATCCATTAATGTTTGACGTATTTTTTTTACATCGCCACCATCACTAAGATCCATCATAGTATCTGCATGATATTTTATTGCAACTTTAGCTTTTTCAATCTCTTCATCCAAATTTACATTTAATGTGGAAGTTCCAATATTGACATTAACTTTAGTTTTCATACCTTTACCAATTCCAACATTATGAATTTTTTGAGGTCTAACATTATTACTAGGAATTATAATTGAGCCTCGAGCAATTTTAGGAATTAACCAATCAAGTGAAACATCCTCATCTTTAGCAACTTGTTTCATTTCATCAGTAGCAACACCACGACGTGCAGAAGTCATTTGAGTAGTCATAAATTAATGTAGTTTTTACCTGATTTAAACAATAGTGAAATTAATTTAAAAATTAGAATAAATTAGGATTAGCACTATATTAATAAAATCTTATATTTTCAATATACTATACTATGTATGAAAACAATTAGAGAATGTATTCATTGCGGCAGGGAATTTTACAGTATGAAAGATGAATTTTGCTCAAATGATTGTGTAACACAATCTTCAACTTAAGATTATTAAATTAAACTTTTGTTCAAAAATCAATTTTTCAGATTTAATTTTAGAAATTCTTTGTAAAATAGGCTCAACAAGTCGTTCAGAATCAGAAGAATTTGTAAAATTTTGTCTAATCTCAAAAACTCTTTGAATTAATTCAATTTCTGCAGCAACTAAAGTTTGATAATCAATAAATTCAAAATTTTCAGATAAAGAGTTATCATCATCAGAAGAATTCATTATCTAGGGGGGCTCCAAGTTTCTTCCATATTATCACCAATGTTTTCAGAAACAAAAATTTTTTTTCCACATTTAAAACACTGCCAAAGGAATTTTCCATATTTTTTTTCTTGATACTGCATAGGGAGTAAGCAATTCGTACATTGTAATTGATGAGGAATTGAATCATCTACCAAAGGAATTTTACTCATAAAATAAAAAAATCATCAAACTATAAAACAGATATTATTATTATAAATCAAAAAAGGAATAAGAATGGAAAAATAGATTAGTACTAACAGAAAGTAAATGATGTGAATTTATTATCAATAGGGGGCTCAGATCCATCAGCAGGTGCAGGGATTCAAAGTGACATTAAGACGTTTTCAACATTTGACGTGTATGGATTAACAATAGTTACCGCAATCACAGGACAAAATACATCAAGTTTTGGAATGATTGAACCAGTATCAAAAGTGATTTTAGAGAATCAATTAAAATCAATAATGAAAGATTTCAAAATAGATGGAATAAAAATTGGAATGGTATACAATTCACAAATCATTAAAATAATTTATCAATATCTAAAAAAATTAAAAATTCCAATTGTAGTGGATCCAGTAATCAAATCAACTACAGGTGGAATGCTTATAGAAAAATCAGCTATTGTTGATTTTAAAAAATTCATAGTACCTCTTGCTACAATAATTACCCCAAACAAATTTGAAGCAGAAATTTTAACAAAAACTAAAATTAATTCGAAAAATACGCCTGAAAAAATAGCTAAAATGATTCAAAAAATGGGAGCTAAAAATGTAGTAATTACAGGAATAAAAAGTAAAAATCAAGAAATAAAAGATTTTGTTTTAGAAAAAAATAAAAAATATTTTCTCTCAAATAAAAAAATTTCAAAGATCAATCGAGGAAGCGGCAACATTCATTCGGCTGCAGCATTGTATGCAATTGTTAAAAATAAAAATATTAAAGAAGTATTAGAATTTGCTAAAAAAATTACACTTAATTCAATTAAAAATTCACAGAAAATAGGAAAAGGAATAGTAATTACAAATATTGACGAACAGGATTTTATAAAAAATAAATTACAGAATTCCATAAATGAATTTACTAAAATAAAAAATATTTTTCAAAATATTCCAGAATGTCAAACAAATTTTGTTTATTCCAAACATAAACCTAAATCAATTAAAGAAATAGTTGGGATTTCAGGAAGAATAGTTAAAGCAGGAAAAGAAGTAATTGTTGCGGGAGATTTAGAATACGGAGGTTCAAAACATGTTGCAACTGCATTACTAGCAGTTAATAAAAAATATTCAAAAATTCAATCTGCAATTAATTTAAAATATAAAAATGAAACAATATTAAAAATAAAAAAATCCAAATTAACGACATATGATTATGATAGAAATCAAGAGCCAGAAAATGTGAAAAATAAAGGTTCAACCGTAGGATGGGGGATTAAAAATGCAATTAAAAATTCAAAAACATCACCAGATGTAATTTATCATAAAGGAGACATAGGAAAAGAGCCAATGATCATAGTATTTGCGGAGACTCCAGATGCAATCATAAAAAAAATTCTTAAAATTATTTAAAAAAAGACAAATTTATCCTTGAACATAAATACTCAAATTTGAAATAATATTTGTGAAAGCAGTAATTATTGCTGGAGGATTAGGAACAAGACTAAGGCCGTTAACCAATAATACACCCAAACCCATGCTACCAATAGGAGAAAAACCAATTTTAGAACATCTTGTAAATTGGACAAAAAAAGGAGGGATAAAATCAGTGATTCTGTGTGTCAGTTATCTCAAAGAATCAATTGAAGATTATTTTGGAGACGGAGAGAAATTTGGAGTTAAAATTGAATATGCAATTTCAAAAAAACAATTAGCCACAGCAGGACAGCTTAAAACAGCAGAAAAATTCATTGATGATGATTTTGTTTGTATGTATGGAGATTCAATTTTTAATTTTAGTCTAAGAAGCATGATAAAACAACATTCAATAAAAAAACCATTTGTCACAATGAGTCTAAATGAATATAAAACAACATTACCATATGGCGTAATTGAAACTTCTAAAAAGGGAAAAGTAGTAAACTGGAATGAGAAACCAGAAATTAAAGCTAATGTCAATATTGGATGCTATATTATGAATCCACAAGTTTTCAATTTAATTCCAAAAAATAAACCATATGGAATGGATGATGTAATTAAAAAAGCAATGAAGAAAAAAGAAGCAGTCAATAGTTTCATTACAAAAAAAGGATTTACAGATATTGGAAATACAGAATCATACAAACAAGCATGTGAAGAATATGAAAAAAATAAAAGGAAATCTAAAAATGGATGAATTAATCATAAGGGAATTAGAAAAGGAAGATTTTCAAAAAGGATTTCTAGATACATTAGACACATTAAGAAAAACCAGTAGCATTAAGGAAGACAAAGCATTAGAAGTTTTTAATCAAATTAAACTAAATCCAAAACACATCATAATTGTTGCAGAAGTAAATGGAATAATTGTAGGTTCTACAACTCTACTAATTGAGCCTAAATTCATCCATGAAGGAGGAATTGTGGGACATATAGAAGACGTAGTAGTAAGCAAAGAGTTTCAAGGGAAAAAAATTGGTAATAAAATTATCAAATATGTTTTAGAACTTGCAAAAAATCATGGGTGTTATAAAACAATTTTAGATTGCTCAGATGATGTCAAAGCATTTTATGAAGAAATAGGATTCAAATATCATTCAAATGAATTAAGATTTAATCATATCTAGAAAAATCGTTTTTTTGGACGTTTTTTTCGTTTTAAAATCAAAGATGCACCTACACCCATCACAGGTGCAGATAATATTATGAATAATAATGGGAGATATTTCACAGCATCTGTAACATAACTATCTCTAATCGAGTCTATCATTGAATATGAAACAACATTACCTGCTAGTAAAATCATTCCTCCAATAATTATCAAAGAACCAACTTGTTTGGAACCATAATTTCGAGACATGATAAAAGCAACTGCAGCTAAAATTCCAGCAGGAGCAACACCAATTGAAACAAATTGAATCAGTTTCGGATCAGGTGAGAAACCTTGTGCAACAACAGCATCTTCAGCAACAGTATTCATAAAATTATAAACTGAAATCATTTCACCTGCAAACATTGCAAAAAGACCAACACTTGTTATTGCAAGCCATTTCTCAACGCCCATAATGTGAAGTAAATATAGTTGATAAATAAACCATTCATAAATTAAAGAATGCCAACAAGATTAGCTAATTCTTTCCTACATGCAATTCCAAGTTTTTTAGCAGCATCCTCAGGAGAAACATCATTTACAAAAATTCCATACCCACGTTCTAATCCGGACCATGATTTAGTAATTGGATAAATTTCAATGTGCCAATGAATTTGCCGAGTATTTTTCTTTTCAGGAGAAAGATGAAAAACTAAATTGTATGCCACATTTTTAACAGTATTTGAAAGTCCACCCAAAGTTGCTCTCAGAATCAAAGAGAGGTCATTAATTTCTTTTTGCGTAATTTTTGAAAAACTAGTAGAATGTTTTTTTGGAGAAATCCAAAACTCATAAGGATATGAAGGGGCCCAAGGTGAAAAAGCAATGAATCCATCAGTTTGAAGAATTTGTCTAGGTCCACTAAGTTCCTCATTTATGGTTTGACACATATGACAAACACCTTTTTCATTCAAAATTTTATGAGATGCTTCAGCCTCGGCCTCAATAATTGGAGGAATTGTAGAAAGAGTGAGAATGTTCAGATGAGGATGAGGATTAGTATTTCCAGCAAGATCACCATAATCACCATAAATTGAAACATAGGTTACACCTTTTTGAGTATAGAGCCATCTCAATCGATCTTGTACTACAACTAAAACATTAGACCACTGTTCAGGAAGAATTGTTGAAAAAGTATCTTTAGGGTTTGGAGATGCAACAATGACATAATGGTATCCGTATGCAGGTTCACTGTAAAATGGTTTATCACTATAAGAATTTTCAGTGTCAATTGAAACAATAGGATTCTTACTTTCAAAAACACGAATTGACCAACCTTCAACATAATCATCTTCACTATCTTGAAGACGTTGTAACATACCATCCTTCTCAACAAGAGATAAAACAGAAGGGTTTGTCATGGATTCATTACCAGGAGCAAAAGGAGATTTCTTTGAAACAACTGCCTTGTCATCTTTTTTAGAAACAATCATGAAATGCTCAGAAACATAATCTTTACGCATATCACCCATAATGGTAATTGAAAGTAATTGTATGTTAAAACGTTTTCTTAAATTAAATGAAAAATTAATTAATTAAAAAATATGGAAGTTGTTTTTGATTTGAAACAAGTCTTTGAATTAAAATTTAAAAAAAATGATCGCAAACATATTGCAAGATTTAAAACAGAGATCAGAGATTTTGATAAACAGAGATCAAATGAATAATTCTGACATTCACATTATTTACGTTCTTTTAGATGGGGTAGGGGATCTGCCACATCCAGATTTAGATGGAAGAACACCATTAGAAGCCGCAAATACGCCCACATTAGATAAAATTGCCAGTAATGGGGTAATTGGAGAAGTAATTTCAGTAGGAAAAGGCATAGCTCCAGAATCAGATATTGCAGTTTTCAATATGTTAGGTTACAAATTTGAACATGTAGATTATGCAGGTAGAGGAGTCATAGAAGCAATAGGAGTTGGAATTGATTTTAAAGATGGAGATTTAGCATTAAGAGGTAATTATTCAACATTAAACGAGGAAGAAATAATCACAGATAGAAGAGCAGGTAGACATATTGAAAAAGAAGATGCAGATGGAATTGCAAAAGAATTAGAAGAAAAAATAAAATTTTCAGATCCAGATACCAAAATAGTGGTTGCGCCAACAATAGGTCATAGAGTAACAGTAAGAATCAGAACAACATCTCAAAAATTATCATCAAAAATAACAAATACAGATCCAGCATATAGTAACATCGGGGGAATGGGAGTAGCAAAAGCAGTTGGAGACTTTTTAAAAATTGAAAAATGTTTACCTTTAGAGGATGAAGAAAATTCTAAATTTACAGCAAATTTAGTAAATGAATTTTCAGAGCAATCAATAAAAATTATGAAAGAAAGTGAGATAAATAAAAAGCGTCAAGAACAAAATAAAAAACAATTAAGTTGTATTCTACTTAGAGATGCAGGTAACAAATATCCAGATGTACCATCAATTAATGAAAAACATGAAATGAAATTTTCATGTATAGTAGACATGCCAGTTGAACTTGGAATTTCAGAAGTTCTTAAAATGGAAGCATTTGAAGCAGGCGGTCTAACAGACTACGAAGAAAAAGCAAGAGTTGCAGCAAAAGCAATGGAGACACAAAATGCGATATACGTTCATCTTAAAGGACCAGATGAATTTGGTCATGATGGAGATGCCATAGGTAAAATGAAAAATATAGAAGAGATTGATCAAAGGTTCTTTAAAACACTTGTAGAAAATATCGATTCAAATAAAGTTGCAATAATTATTTCAGCAGATCATTCCACTCCATGTATCAACAAAGGACATAGTGATGATCCAGTACCAGTGATAGTTTCAGCAGATTTTATTAAAAATGATGGTACAACAAGAATGACTGAAGAACAAGCTAAGAAAGGAAGCATAGGATTACTTCAAGGTTCAGAAGTAGTTACAAAATCTTTAGAATTAATTAGATCTCAAACAAAACCAAATCATTAATTTTTTGCATTTCAACAGATTTAGTTCTGATTCTTTCAACATCAATTGAATGATACATAGATGGAGAACTTCCCAATTTTTCCAAAGCTCTAGTTAACATTGCAACGCCAATACTTAGTTCATTTGCTTGAGCATGAGCATATGCAACGGCTACAAGTATAATTCCTTGAACTAATTCTTTTTCACGACCAAAGCATTGTTTCCAAACACCTTCAAATGCTTCATGACATTCCCAAAATCTTTCAGCATTAAAATAGAAAATTCCATCTTTTATGCCTTGATCTATTTCAATATCCTCTTCAACTATATGTCGTAAATTATCTAAATCGCCAATAGGAGATAGTTTTTCTACAAGGATATCCACATCTTTTGTCTCAATAGCAACATCAAATTCAATAAAGGTTGTAGCAATTCTAGCAAGTCGAATATGTGCATTCATTTTAGATATAAGATCTCTAGCTCGATAAAGTATTTCACGGGAATTTATGGGAACGTGTTTTTCATTTTTTAAATGAATCAAATATCGTTCCATATCATTAATTCATAGCATTTTCTTAAATTTCTTATGTAAATTCAACTAGGTTTATATGAAATATCTAGAGATTTTTGATACATGTCACTTATTCAGACACTTTCAGATGTCAATAATACCTTCTTATCAAGAAGAGAGTTAACCTGTGATTTTGCAGGATTAGGGGGTAAACTCAAAACTCTAGAGGCAGTAGATATGATAACAAAGGAATTCAAATTAGATGGAAAAATTGTGATTCCAATGAGACTAAAAACAAATGTTGGAATGTTAAACGTAACAGGAACTTTCTATGTATATGATGATGAATCATTAGCAAAAAAACACATTAATTCAACTATTTTCTCAAGGTTAGAAAAAACTAAAGCAAAAATTGCTGAAGCTGAAAAATCTGAAGCACCTGCAGAGGAAGCAGCAGCTGAAGCACCTGCAGAGGAAGCAGCAGCTGAAGCACCTGAGGAGAAAACAGAATAATGCCTGTGGAAAAAAAAGGCAGTAAAGGTTCTAGTCCAAAAGTACACCAATATTTTAAAGTTGAAGGGGACAAAGCAACAAAAATTAGAAAAAATTGTTCAAGATGTGGAAAAGGAGTATTCATGTCAGAGCATAAAGATAGAAACACCTGTGGAAAATGTGGATTAACAGAATTTAAACAATAAAAAAATATTTTAAGTAATTACTACTCAATACAATTTTTTCTTGTGTAATTTTAAACTTTTTTCCTCTAACTGCTCAATTTTTAAAATAAATTTAGGATCAAGTTTTATTTTAGATAAAGATTCTACAGATAATTTTACATTGTTAGTATCTAAAGAAATATTAGATTTGGGTAAATTTCTATCAGCCCAGAATTTTATCACTTTATCTTCAAGTTTATAGTCACGAAATCCAGCAGGAAATTTTTTTGTAATATGATTCAAGAGCATTCTATCTTTAAAAACAACTTTTGGTTCAAATAATCTTGTTTCATCACTATAGACATTTTCAAATAAGTTTCCAGATATTTCATCAGAAAGTAATTCCATTTTAGATATTTTTCTCATCAATTCTAAAAAATGTAAAAATTCGTGAGCCAAAATAGCATGAATTGTTCCTTTTAATCCATAAGCAATTAGAGGAGCAGAAATTTGAATTACTACTTGAAACTTTTCTTCAAACATAACAGGAATAGTTCTAGCAAAAAGAATGCCATATTCATATGAATTTGAATCAGATGAAGAAAGCACAAGTGATGGTTCCACATAAGCCACAGGATATTGAATTCCTGATGCTTTTTCAATTCGATCTATCCCAGCAACGGCAATAGGAAAACGCTTCAAGGTTAAATCATAAACATCATCAGGAATAAGCCCCTTAGAATGTGCATCTCTAAAACGTACTAAAGGATCCAATATGGATTCTTAATGATTTTAATGTAAAAACGTTGATTTTACTAGGATCTTGGTTTTCCAGACTTTGCTTTCTTTACTTTACGAGTGTTTGCTCTTTGATCAGCATGTCTTTGATGTTTACCTTTTTTTCTCATTGGCATGTAAATTCACAATATTTTGAAGTAGTTAATTGTTATCATTGTATATCAATACCATGAAAATCAAATACATTACACTTACATTCACAATTAAGAAATTCAGAAATATTGGGAGAAACATCTCCACCTTCAATAAATCTCCGGATAGGTAATCCACCTTCTACTTTCATAAATAAAGAAAAAGTATGGGATGAATTTTTTTTATAATTTAGAGAAAAGATCTGTTTCTCAAAACATTTTCCAGATTTTTCATAAACCATAACTGGAGCATTACAAATATTTTTTAATTTTCTGAGATATTGTGTGTCAAGAGTATTTTTAGAAGAAATTTTGATTTCAACAGATGAACTAAATGTGATAGGTTTTTTAGGAAATTTATCAATAATTTTTAAATTTTTTAATTTAACAGAATTAAGATCAGCAGAAATTAATTTTGATTTTCTTTTATTTGGATGTTGGAGTTTGACAAAAAAGGGCCGTCCATCACCTAAAACAAGACTAGAATTATCCTCACCACCAATCCAAGTGAATTTTGTGGTAGTACCACCAAATTTTTTAAAAATATATTGTGAAATAATTCCCTCAATACTATCAAATTCAGAAATACCATGAAATAGACAAGTTTTACATCCCCTACCATTACAATTTATACAAGATTTTTGTTTTTGAGAAATTTCCCGCAATGTTTTCACATATCTTCCAGAAAAAGTAATAGATTTAGAATATAATTCACAAGATTCATTTTTAAAATTTATTATAAGATTAATTTCAGGATCTAAAAAATCTAGAATTTTTTTTGTTTTTTTAGAAAAAGATTTTCCTAATTCTTTAGTAATATCAGTTTTAACACTATCAACTCCCATTAGTTTGTAATGTGATCTAATGTAATCATCCCTATCAACAATAGAAGGTTTAACAGTAGTTCCCACACTAAATGTACAATAAGAATAATCAGATGTTGAATCAATCATCATTTTTAAAAAATAATTTAGATTATCAAATAAATTCTTACAGATAAAACATTTTTGAGAAGATTTAAAATTTTTCTTCAATTTTTGACCAAGAATTTTATTTGAAGAAAGACCTAATTGTTTAGAAAATAATCGGCCTAAACAATGATAACATAATTCATGATCTTTTAAAATTTGATTTGCAATAGGGGTAATTTTTTGATATTCAGACATTTTTAAAGATAGGATTAGAGAAAATCATCCCAATCCCATTTTTCTAAGAGTGCCTTGCATTTGACGACCTTTTGAAGCCTTCATTAAATTCTTAGAATTTTTATAATTTTTCAGTAACTCTTTAACTTCACCCTCAGCCCATCCCGAACCACGTGCAATTCGTTTAATTCTAGAAGAATTAAGTAAGTCAGGATCTGCCTTTTCATCTTTATTCATACTTTGAATGATATACCGCCATTTTGAAACTCTATCTTCCATTTGATCAACTTGATCCTCTTTGACCATACCAGACATTCCAGGCATGCTATCAAGAAGTCCTTTCAAAGAACCAACTTTAGTAACTTCCTCCAACTGATAAAAGAAATCATCCATATTCATTTTTCCGCTTGAAATTCGTTTCATTCTAACATCATCACCCTCATTTTCCAATCTTTTTGCCAAATCCAATACAGCTTGAATGTCACCCATTCCAAGTAATCTACCAACAAATCTAGTGGGTGAAAATTTTTCTAAATCATCAATTCTTTCACCAGTACCAATGTACATTATTTGTGCACCAGTTGCAGCAGATGCTGCAAGTGCACCACCACCTTTTGCAGAACTATCCAATTTTGAAATGACTACACCTCCAACTGGAATGGTTTTATGAAATGCTTCTGCTTGATTGAAACATTGTTGTCCGATAGTACCATCAATTACAAGTAAAGCTAAATCTGGTTCTGCAACTTTATTGATTTTACTCATTTCTTCAAGTAGATCATGTTCCTCTTTATGACGACCAGCAGTATCAATTATAATTACATCAAGAGATTGATTTTCAAAATATTTTAATCCATTTTTTACAATGTTTGGAGAATCCTTATTATTTTCTTCACCATAAACTTCAACATCAGATTTTTCACACATCATTTTAAGCTGAGTTAATGCACCAGGTCTATAGGTGTCAGCACCAACAACTCCAACTTTATGCCCTTGACCAGTCAAAAATTTAGCAAGTTTTGATGCCACAGTGGTTTTACCACTTCCTTGAATTCCCAATAAAATTATTTTATTTTGTTTACCAGGTATAAAATTAAAATCAGATTCATTACCAAGTAATTTAGATAATTCATCATAGAGAATCTTTACAATATGATCTTTACGTGAAAGCCCAGGAGGCGGAGTTTCATTTAATGAACGCTCCTCTAATCTCTTAGTAATTTCAAGAACTAATCTCACATTTACATCAGACGTCAATAATGCTCTTTGAACATCTTTACAAAGATCTTTAATTAATTCCTCATCTATGCCTGAAGATTTAACAATCTTTTTGATTGCATCGCCTAAACTAGTTTTTAATCCATCAAGCATTGTAATTTAACTCCGCATCCACTATTTCAAACCTTCCTCTATAGCCATCCCAATTTTTTGTAAATTTATTAATTTTAAGAGGATAAGAAAAAAGAGGACAATTAATTACAAAAGTTTCAGATTCTCCACCTTCAAAATTTAAATTAAATCCAAATTTATCAGATAAATTATTCAAAACTTCAATATCAGATTTTGTAATTAATTTTCCCAACCATTGTTCATCTAAACCATCAGAAGATACTGTAACCATCATAAAATGAAAATTAGAATCAAGTAATTGATTCATGTATTCTTTTGGATTAGTTTCCCATAAGGGTGCAATAGAAACTAAGTTTAATTTTAAACACAAAGTTTCAAATTTTTCTTTTTGAAATTTACTTTTAATTCCCCCATGAACTAATCCATCAATTTGAAATTGTTCTTTTGCATTTTGTAATAATTTTTCCATTACAATTAATTCATCATTAGTTTCATTAGAATTAGAAATAATAGTTAATTGAGGAATGTTCATTGATTCAGATTGTAATTTAGTCCATCTTAAATTAGGATAATGTAAAAGATGACTTTCTTCAGATTTTGCAAATATACTCAACAAGCATACAACATCATGTCCTTGTTTTTTAGCAAGATGAATAGCATATGTGCTATCCTTTCCACCAGAAAAAAAACAAGCTAATTTCATAATTTTATTAAAAAAGTCAGTCTAATAAAATTCTAGAATGTATTAAAAGAGATGCTTCAATACTCATAATCGTCATCACAAATCAGACGGCTTTTCCAATAATCATCAGCATCTATAACAATTTGAAATACACAGGATTTTAGTGCTATGATTAAAATATAATTATCAATTTTATATTTGAATAAATAAAGTATTTTTGTAAAATTATCAATCTAACTATTTTTGATACTCATAATTTTGGTATGTTCCATTACAACCCAATATTCAACATTTTGTCCATTCTCCAATTTACCTTCAACTGCATCGTCAATCATAGCAACATCTATGGTCTCAAATGACTCAGAATCCATAACTTGTACGGTGTCACCATTAATTGAAATAATTTGTCCAACTTTTTTGTTAATCATTGGAACGTGAATTTGCATACTCACAGGACCAACATGTGGTCTATTTTTTCCATCAAAGATACCTTGACCAACTATTCGAGCTTTTGCTGCACCGTGCTTTCCAGGTTTTGATGTATCATATTCAATAATTCTACAAGCCTCACCGCTAGGTTGATCAGTGTGTGGTAGTAAAATGTATGAACCAATTTTCAAAGAACCTAGATCAGATGGTTTACTCATAAAAAACAGTTTTTGCTCGAATATTTAACTTCTACTTTAGCTGATCAAGAATTGAAAGACTCAATAAATTAGATAGTGTGAATCCCTTTCTAGTAACATCACGTTGTGTTTGATCACAATATTTTTTTACACTTTGATGGCTTTTCTCACTAGCAACTTCAATTATAATCATATTTTCAGAATAAGGAAATGTAAATTTTGAGGTAACAGAACAACTAGTGGTCATATTCCCAATTCCTGCAACTTCAATTTTTTCTCTTTTTAGTAATAGACCTGCAATTTCTTCTAAATCATCATCATCTTCACCATATTCTAAATAATATATTGAAATAAAATTGGTTTCACCCAAAACTTCTCTTTCAAAAAGATCATCCTTGATATTAAAAATAAAAGAAGTTTTTTCTTGAATGTGTTTAGATAATTCTTTTGTTACAATAGAACTATTTTTGAATTTGGCTAGTAGGTAATGATTAGCAGAAGTTGAAAAATAGGGTTGGCTTTCATCAGAAAATGTTCCAGTAACAAAAAATAATTTTTCAATATTTTTAGAACTAGTCCAAGATTCTTTTAATTCAAGAGAATCACGATTGTGTAGATAAGGGGCACAAACATACCCAGAATAAGATAATTTTAATTCAGACATTATATTATTTGGAATTTTTAAGACTATTTATCCATATATTTAATATAGATAAAAAAAGCACTATGGTTTTTAAGAGCAATAATATTAATAATTTTTGTCCCGTGGTAGCTCAGCCTGGTAGAGCTTCCGGCTGTAGTTGTTGGCTTAAGATGGCTGACCGAAAAAACAGCATATCAGGCATACAGAAACCGGGTTGTCGAATGTTCAATTCATTCCCGCGGGACCACAAATCTTCTAGAAAATAAAAATAATAAAAAAATAGACTGTTTAAGAAAACATAGATGAAATCTTAATTTAAAAATTCAAATGTCTACTCTAATTTTTTGACTTTTTGTGCTGCTGGGCCTTTTTGGCCTTCACCAACTTCAAACTCGACTTTATCGCCTTCATTGATGAATCCATCAACATCAGATTTGTGAACGAACATATCGTCGCCACCTTCTCTTTCGATAAAACCAAAGCCCTTAGTACGGTTGAACCATTTTACGGTACCTTGTTCCATATTTTCTGAAATAATACATTCACTATATTAACTAAGGTATCTAAAAACTAGAGATCTTTAGCAATATGACCATTATCTTTAAGCCATTCTACTTGAGGCAATGTAAATCTCCAAACAATATCTCCACGTTCATTGTCATTAAAATCCCAAGGAGCAATAATTACAATATCATTGTCTCTAATCCACACTCGTCTCTTTAATTTTCCTCTAATTCTTCCTCTTCTAGTTACATTATCATCACATTTTATCATAACATTTTCTCCGCCCATCATTTTTAATACACGACCAAACAATTCACCCTCTTCTGGAAGACGTATTTCTTTCAGAGCACTTTCATTTTTTACTTGACGCTTACCCATAATTTTGATAAATCAAGTTACCATATAACTGATGAGGTTTTTAGAAGATAGACTTACAGGAAGATGTAATTCAAAAGAAATTTTATCTATTACATTAAAAATTAGTCAATGGAGTTTAGATGTATTGATGAGTGTTCTGAATGTTGTGTTGAAAGGGAATATTATCCAACTAAAGAATTTGGCAAAATAGGTGTACTAATACTACCAGAAGAAAAAGAAAATATTGAAAAATTAGCACAAGAAAATAAAATTAAAATAAAAATTTTACCAAGAATAGGGGTTTCTGAAAATAGAAATCAAATACCAACAAAAATTTTAGCATATCAATTAATGGGAATTAAAGAGAATGGTAACACTTGTCCATTTTTAGATACAGAGAGTGGTAAAAAATCAACTCATGGAGGATTTCCATGTAAAATTTACAATAATAAACCGTTAGCATGTAGTGCATATCCATTGATTGAAAGTAAACCAATTAAGCTAGATCAAAAATGTAAATTCTGTAAGGAATGTGGAACTGCAGATAAAAATTTAAATTTTGAAACAGAATCTTTGTTAAAAATAAAAGAAAGTATGCAGACAAATGCAATGTGTATTTGGAGATTCGCAACAGGTTTTGGAGATTCGCAACAGGTTTTGGAGAACAAGAAGATCATGAAATTATTAAAACAGGATGGATTTTAGAAAATTGTTAGATAATTAAAACAAAATTAAGGATTTATGACAGCACGACCAATAATCTTTCTTGCTTTAAGATCTTCCAATGCAGTATTTGCTTCATTAAGGGTATATCTTTTAGAGATGATTGGATTAAGGATACCTTTTCTTGCAAGGGCAAGTAATTCAACCATATCAGTATAGTTACCAGTGTATGCACCTTGAATTGTAATTGATTTTAGAGGAATTGTTACTAAAGATAATTCAAAAGAACCACCAAACAATCCAACTAAAACCAAATTGCCTCTTTTTCTTAAAATAGCAAAATCGAGTTTTGCCGTAGGAGGATTATTAACAAAATCAACAACACTGTCAGCCCCCTTATCATTACAAATGGACATAATTTTTTCAACAGTTTGAGGATCCTTAGAGTTAATCACAAAGTCAGCACCCATTTCTTTGGCAGTGTTTAATTTTTCATCATCCAAATCAGCACAAATAATTTTGGCATTACTTATAGATTTAGCAATTTGTACACCCATTAATCCCAAACCACCAGCACCAACAATGACAAGGAATTCGGGAGAATTTTGGTTTGCTTTTTTAATTGCAGTGTATGCAGTTAATCCAGAACAAGCAAGGGAAGTTGCAGCATCAGGATCAACTCCATCCAATTTTGCTAAATATTTAAAACTTGGAATTAAAGCATAGTCAGAATAACCACCATCCTGAAAAACACCCATGGATTTTGGAGTATCACATAAATTTTCATTACCAACTTTACATGCAGGACATTCACCACATCCAATCCAAGGAAAAACAAGTACTTGATCACCTCTCATAATACCTGAAACATCACTTCCAATATCTTCAACAGTACCAACAATTTCATGACCAGGTGTTACAGGGTATTTTACACCTCTGTCAGTAACTTTCATAAATTTTCCATCTCCAAGATCATATCCACCTTCCCACAAGTGTAAATCACTATGACATACACCCACAGAATTTACTTTAAGTAAAACTTGATCTCCTTCAGGTTTTGGCGTCTCAAATTCAGAGACAGAAAGAGGCTCATTAGGCGATATAATACGCGAAGATTTCATAACAAAAAAAAATCATCTTTACAATATAAGAGTTGACTGGAAGTAAGAAAAAAGTAGAGTCATTAGATATTATTGAATAGGAGAATAGTTATGTTGTGAGTGAATCTCAAACTCCCAACAGTATTTCCCAAGAACCAATCAACATCTTATTTGATCCTAAAGCAGTTGTAAAAAAGGATGTTTGGGAAATAGATCTAATTCAAATTTTAAATTTATTAGAAAAAATTCTAGAAAAAACAGGTAAAAAAGATCTCAAGGTTGCAGGAATGGCAGCATTGTCATCATCATTAATTTATAGAATGAAAGTTGAAAGTATTTTTGCATTACAAAAAGCAGCTATGGAGAAAAAACCAAGCTTTCAAAGGACAGACGTAGATATAGAATTAATTGATATTCCATATAGACATGAATCAACATATCCAGTTTCATTAGATGATTTGTTAGGATTGTTACAAAATCTTATTGGTACGATTGCAAACCCACAATCAAGAAGAAACAGTAAATTGGACATAGAACCAATTGAAGCACCTGATTTTCAAGAGTTTTTTATTTCACTAGAAAGTATTATTGGAAAATATGAAGATCTAATTATTAAAAAAATTACAAATACAGGATTCGGATTACTCCAGGATATCATTGCAGAACTTGATCAAGTAGATTCAATCAGATGCTTTTTTGCAGCATTATTTTTAGCAAGAGATCAAAAAGTAGATTTAGAGCAACAAAATGATGATATCAAAATTATACTTATGAAAGAAGAGAACATAACAGAATAAAAATGGAGAAAAACATCTTTATCTAAATTTTAAAGGTGAGTGATGTAATTTGGTTAAAATTGAAAATTTAGACGAAGCAACTGCAAGAATAGAATCAGCACTTTATTCCGCAGGTCGACCACTTAGAATAGAAGACATAATCAGAGCATCAGGCACAGAATCAAGAACAAAAACATTAGGTTTACTTGAAACAATTATGAAAAAAACAAAAACAGCATTCAAAGCATTAGAAATTACAAAACTACCAGATGGGTCATATGTGATGCAATTGAAACCAGAATACAGTTCAACAGTTAAGAGATATGCATCAAAACCAGTTTTACCAAATGCAACTTTAAAGACATTATCATATATTGCATACATGCAACCAATAGCATCAAAACAGCTTGTTGAAACAAGAGGTTCAGGGGTCTATGCACATCTTAAAGAATTACGACAATTAGATTACATTACACATCAAAATGTAGGTAGATTAAAAATTTACACAACAACTGAAAAATTTCAAAAATATTTTGGAATTCAAGGTGATGTTGAAGATTTAAAATCAAGATTGTTTTCTAAAGTAAGAAAAACTGCAAGTAGAGGAGAGACAAACACCACACCACAAATTACAACAGAAACAAAATAGATGTATTTTTGATTTAAGGCTAATTTTTGGCGTTTTGTATAAATTAGAGTAATTCAACTAATTTTTGTGAGAAAATCAGTAGAGAATTTAGCAACCAGTAAGATAACTGGAGGAAGAAGAAAACCACTTAGAATTAGAAGAAAATACGAAACTGATAGATATCCAAATGAAGCAATTAATGGAGCTCAAGTAACAATAACAAGAAGAGTTCGTGGAAATAATAATAAAGTCGCTTTAAAATCAATTGATTTTGTTAATTTAGCAACAGGAGATGCAAAAGTAGTTAAATCAAAAATTATTAAAGTTTTAGAAAATTCTACAAACAATGATTATAGAAGACGAGGAATAATTAGTAAAGGTGCAATTCTTGAAACACAAGAAGGTAAATGTAGAGTTGTTTCTAAACCAGGACAAACAGGAATAGCTAACGCAGTTTTAATTAAAGAATAAAATGAAAGATTACGAGCACGTCGTAATATGGTTGGATTATTTTAATAAAAATTTAAAAAAATCAAAAGGAAGGAGATTAGGATTAGAAAAATGTGTTTTTGACCCATCATTAAAAGAATTGATGGATGCAACAACATCTGCAGGATTTGAAATAACAGAATCAGACGATAAAGTAAGATTTCCAAAAAGGCCGTTTGTTAGATCAGGCTACATCGTGTTACCAAAAGGATCCTCGAAGACAATTATTCTTAACAAAATTTCACAAAAACTTATTTCAAAAAGAGCTAAGCAAACAAAATAAAATCTATTCTAGCTCTTAGCTAAAGTAAAGTTGACAGAAGTCTATGATAGTGTAATCATTTCTACTATTGTTAATTGCAGGAGGTAGGCGAAATAATGCACCTAGCCGGAAGTGGCAGGGTAATAATTCAGCTAACAAAAGAATTAGTTGAAGGACAAATACTCTGTGACGACAAAGGAACTAGAGTTGCAAAAGTAATGGAACTGATAGGTCCAGTAAAAAGGCCGTTTGCATCAGCAACGTCTTTAACAAATAACATCAATAAATTTATTGGAAAACATGTTTTCATGTTTGAGCAATCTTCTGCAACTAAACCAAAAAAATATAGGAGAAACAAAAGATGAACATATTACAAACCCAAAACTGTCCTGAATGTAGATCATCATTAGTTGATGACATGCAGAATGGTGAAATAATCTGTTCTGGTTGTGGAGTAGTTGTCGATGATCAGATTGCAGATTGCGGTCCAGAAACAATAAGTTCGAATCTCGAAGACAAAATGAAGCTTGCAAGAGCAACAGGACAAACAACCTATTCTCAACATGATTTGGGAATAACAACTGAGATTTCAATTAGTGCAAAAGACTTCAGTGGAAAAACAATCAACCATGAAGTTGCAAACCAAATGAATCATCTCAGGAAATGGCAACAAAGAGTAAGAGTTTCAACACCAAAAGAAAGACGACTTGCAAATGTTTTAGCAAAGATGGGCGAAACATGTGAATCACTTAATCTTTCAAAAAATGTGTTAGAAACTACTTCAATGATTTATAGAAATTTAGATGGACACATAGATGTCAAAGGAAAATCAGTAGTTTGTATCACAGCAGCTACAATTTACATGGCATGTAAACAATGTGACGTAGTAAGATCATTAGAAGAAATTTGTCGAGGAATTGTCCCAGCAAAAGATGTTAAATCAAAAACAAAACTTGCAGCAAGATATTATAGAACCATGGTAATGGAAATGGGCACATTAAAAGCTCCAGTCTTAACTATGGACAAATACATCTCAAAGATAGCAAACATGACACAAACAGAGGTTAGAGTAGAAAGACTAGCCTTAGAAATTGCTGAAAAAACAAAGAAGAACAGCATTTCAGATGGAAAATCTCCAAATGGAATTGCTGCAGCATATCTGTATGTTTCATCAGTACTACTGGGACAAAGCGTTCTACAAAGAGACGTTTCAAGTGTTGCAGGAGTTACAGAAGTAACTATTAGAAATAGATGTAAAGAGATTCTAACAAGTCATAAACTCAAAATTACTTTGAGACCATCTCTGGCCAAATAAATCCCCCCCCCTCTTTTCATTTTATAATTAAAATTATCAATTAGGATTAGCTAAATTTCGTCGGTATTATATAGAGAATTAAAATTGTTTGAAATATGGTAGTATTAGAAATTAAAGACCTACACGTATCAATAGGAGATAAAGAAATTCTCAAAGGTGTTAATCTAAAGACAGGGCCGGGAGAAGTACATGCAGTTATGGGACCAAACGGTTCAGGAAAAAGTACATTGGCATACACATTACTTGCACATCCAAAGTACAAAGTCACTAAAGGAGATATTCTATTGGATGGTGAAAGTATTTTAGAATTAACTGCCGATGAAAGAGCAAAAAAAGGATTATTCTTAGCATTTCAATATCCAACTGAAGTTTCAGGAGTAGGATTTTCTCACTTTCTAAGAACAGCATACAACTCTCTAAGTAAAGCAATGGATGGGGACGATAGAGAAGTTTTCATCACTGTAAGAGAATTTCAAAAATATCTTAAAGAAAATATAGCAAAAGTTGGATTAAGAGAAGAATTCCTTTCAAGATATCTAAATGAAGGGTTTTCAGGAGGAGAGAAAAAACGTGCAGAAGTATTACAAATGGCAGTTTTAAAACCTAAAGTTTCAATTTTAGATGAACCAGATTCAGGATTAGATATTGATGCAGTTCAATCAGTAGCTCAAGCAATCAGTAATGTTTCAACCAAAGATGCAACAGTGATCATAATTACTCACTATGCTAGAATTTTAAAATTCTTAGATAAATTAGATTATGTACATGTATTTGCACAAGGTAAAGTATTGAAAACAGGAGATGCATCTCTTGCAGATAAATTAGAAGCCGAAGGTTATGAATGGGCTTTAGAAAAAGCAGCATAAGCAAATTATAAAAAAATTAAAAATATCAAAATTGAGAATATGTTTTTTGTTTAAATAGGGTTTCAAAAATTAAAAATCATGTCAGAAAATAGTGAACAATATTTTTTCAATTTTTCATTCTTCAAAGTTGATCCCAAATGGAGATGGATGGCAGATTTAGCAAAAGAAGAATCTGCAAAAGAAGTTGAGAACATAGTTAGTAACTCCGGCATCATGTTTAGATCATATTCAAATCTAGGATTACGTGATGATGCAGATTTTTTGTTTTGGTTTGCAGCAAAAACAGTTGATGAAATTCAAACAGTAATTGAAAAATTATACAAAACAGTATTTGGGAAATATATCATTGCATCAATGACATATCTATCATGTACAAGACCATCACTCTATGTTAAAGACCAAAAAACATTAGGTTTCATGACAGGAAATAATCCAAAAAAACACGTAATAGTTTATCCATTTACAAAAACAAGAGAATGGTATTTACTTCCAAAAGAAAAACGTCAGGAAATCATGGATGAACATATTGAAGTAAGTAAAAAATATCCACAAATAGTCCTCAATACCACATACTCATTTGGAATTCATGATGAAGATTTCATGTTAGCATTTGAGGTAGACGACATTAGAGATTTCCAAGACTTGATCATGGATTTAAGAGAAACACAAGTTTCAACATATGTAAAAAACGATATTCCAATGATCGTATGTGTAAAAAAAGACATCATTCCATTAATCACAAGTTTAGGGTAAACACTCAACATGAAATATCATGATTGCAAATTTTGGATAAACATAAATGATGAAATTCCAAATAAATAATGAAAACAAAGGGGAAAAAAATTGAAGTATAACAAATTAGGAAAAACAGACATCAAAGTATCAGAAGTAGGTTTTGGTGCATGGGCAATTGCACTAGATTGGTGGGGTAAAAAAATTGAAGAAGATGAAGCAAAAAGAATGCTCAAAAAAGCATACGATGTAGGAATTAATTTCTTTGAAACAGGAGATCTGTATGGAAAAGGATTAAGTGAAAAACTAATTGGAGAAGTTTTCAAAGATATGAGAGACGAAATTGTCATATCAACAAAATATGGCTATGATTTTAGTGGAGTAGAACAAATAGGACACAAAGAACTCCCACAAAGATTTGATGAAGATTACACCAGAATGGCATTAAGAAATAGTTTGGAAAGACTACAAACAGATCATGTTGACATGTATGGTGTTCATAATCCAAAATTAAAAGATGTAAGAAATAATTCAATATTCAATGTATTAGATAGTTTTATCGAAGATGGTTCTATCAAAACATATCAAATTGCTTTAGGCCCTGCAATTGGATGGACACAAGAGGGAATAGAAGCAATGGATAAACCAAATCTCAGTGCAGTTCAAACAGTTTACAACATACTGGAACAAACCCCAGGAAATGAATTGATGAAAAGAGCTGAAGAAAAAGACGTAGGTATTCTAGTTAGAGTTCCAGAAGCATCAGGGATTTTAACAGGCAAAGTTAATGCAGATACTAAATTTGATGAAAATGATCATAGATCAGTTAGAAAACAAGAATGGCTCAAATCAGCATTAAAAAAAGTAGAACAATTCAAACCAATTGCCGATAGAAATGGACTAAATATCACAGAATTTGCAATGAAATTTATGATGACAAAGAAAGGATTTGCAACAGTTCTACCTACAATGATCAGTGAAGAAGAGGTTGTCAACTATGCTGAAATGTCAGATGGAAAATACATTTCAGACGCAGATATGAAAGAAGTTGACGAGTTGTATAATACTTGGCCAGCCTATGAATTAAAAACAACACCTCAAACAAATTAATTTGTAAATGGATTCTCCAATAAATTCAAAAAAAACCATAGAAGTCATTGAAAGAATGAAACTTGCCAAAATTGGCAATTATAAAAAATGGGAATTAATAATTAAAAAAATTAAAAATAATCAAGTATTAAATCCTGAAGAATTAAAATATTATTCAAATTTAACTAGAATTTATAAAAATTCAAGTGTTACAAGTAGAAGTAAAATATATCATACAAAACTATCACCAGAAGATGAAAAACCACCATGTAAAGAATGTGGAGAGGGTGCTTTATTCTATTGCAACATGAATGATCAATATTTTTGCAATATTCATGTGGTAGGGCACGATAAAAATGAAATCTAAGCAACAATATCTTCTAAACTAAATGAATTTTCAACAAAATATTCAACTCGAGTTTTTTTAAATTCACGAGAACTGAAAAGAATTTTGTACTCATTTACATCAATTTGATCTTGAATAATTTTAGCCACTTCATATGCTTCATCATGTGTTTTACAATGAATCATTGAAAATACATTGTATGGCCAATCATCATATGTTGGACGTTCATAACAATGGCTTACTTGAGGAAAGGAACCCAGGGTTTCACCAACAGATGTAATTCTATCTTCAGGAACTTTCCAAACAATCATACCATTAGCAGTAAATCCAACTTGTCTATGCCTAAGAATAGCTGCAAATCTTCGCAATACACCCATACTCTCATAGTGTTTCATTTTTGAAAATAATTCATCCTCAGTAATCCCAAGATTCTTTGCAGCATTTACAAAGGGTTCATCAATAATTTCCATGTCTTTTTGTAATTCACGAATGAAATCTTTGTCTTCTTCTGTTGGCTCAAATTTTATATTTTTAATTTCTTTTTTCTCTTCAGTTGGTGCAACCTCATGTTTTTTATCATCAACCATATCAAGTTTAACACCAATTTTGAATAATTGTAAAGTTGGAAGCATTCGAACTTTTTTAATTCCTTTAAGAACATTGAATTTCTCAAGTTCAGAATTTAAATCAGCTCCAGGTGGAACAGCCAAAGTAAACCAAAGATTAAACTGATGATCACGCTCATAATTATGACTAACTCCAGGATGACGATTGATTTGACTAGCTACATAATCTAATTTATCATGTTCAATTTCCATTGCAACTAATGAACTAGTGTAACCTAGTTTTCTAGTATCAAAAATTGCACTCAATTGTCTTAAGACACCAATTTCTTTAAGATTGTTTAATTTTTCTTTAATAATTTCCGGAGTAGTATCAAATTTTTTAGCAATAGTATCAAATGGTCTAGTAACTAACGGAAACGTCCATTGAATTTCATTTAGAAGTTCCTTATCAGATTCACCTAAAGAAGACAATAAGGGGATTAATCGACAATTCAATTAAAAATGTAGCTAGTATTTTACACAGTGATTTTTAATACATAAATAGAAACTGGAGTGTCTTGGATCGATGATAATTAATCTAAATCTTGAAGGTAAAAAAATCATTGTTGTAGGAGGAGGAAATGAGGCTGAAAAAAGAATAAAATCAATATTAAATGAAAAGTGTGAAATCATAGTTATCAGTGATTCTGTAAATACACAAATTTTAAAATTAGTAAAAACAAAACAAGTTAAATTAAAAAAACAAAAAATTGAAAATGTAAAATTTATTTTAGAACTAAAACCAGATTTAATAATTACAACTACAAATAATAAAAAAATTAATCAAAAAATAATCAATCATGCAAAAAAGAAAAAAATAATATCATATAGTTCAGATAATCCCGAAGATAGTGATTTTTCAAATGCTGCAATTATTGATTTTGAAAAAATGATTCAAATTGCAATTTTCACGGGAGGTAGGAGTCCAGTTATGTCAAAAAAGATCAAATCAAAAGCTGAAAAGGTACTAAAAAAAGTTATTTCAAAAGAAGATGTTGCTCAAATTAAAATTCAAAAAATATCACGAAAACTAGCTAAAGAGATCATTCCCACCCAATTTGAACGAAAAAAGTACCTACAGAATATCATGACTGATAATCATATTGATCAGTTAATAAAAGACGGTCAGATAAAAAAAGCTGAAAAGCGAGCTATAGAGATACTAAAAAAATGGAAATAAATCAAAACATCATAAATGCACGTGTGACATTTCGTAACTCACCAATCCATATTTTAGAAAAATTCACTATCAGAGATACGGAAAACGCATATCAACAATTTAAAAAACATTCAGAATTAGATGAATGTGTAATAATTCAAACTTGTAATAGAATTGAATTATTTGGAAAATCAAAGACAGACAATTCAGATAAAATTAAGAAAACATGGGCAAGTATTACAGGATTAGATGAAGAAATATTTGAAGAAAATATTGAATTTGTAGAAAATCAAGAGGCTCTACATCACTTGTTGAAACTAACCTCAGGCTTAGATTCAATGGTATTAGGTGAAGAACAAATTTTAGGTCAAATAAAAAATTCAATAACATCAGCTAGAAAATCAAAGGCATCAGGTCAGCATCTTAACACTCTATTTGATAAAGCAATCAGAATGGGTACAAGGATTAGAAATTCTAGTGGAATTGGTAAAGGCGGCATATCAGTAGGATCAATGGCAGTAAAACTTGCAGAAGAAAGTATTGATGAATTAAAAACAAAACAAATTCTTTTGATTGGAACAGGAGAAGTATCAACACTTGTTGCAAAATCACTGCAAAGAAGAGGATATGCATTTAATGTTACCAGTAGAACCATTGGAAGATCAGAAACATTTTGTGAAACAATGGGAGGAAATCCAATTAAATTTGAAGAAGTTCTTTCAGGATTTAACAAATATGATGTAATATTTGTTGCAACAACTGCACCATATTTTCTTGTAACACAAGAAAGAATTGCAGATGCCATGAAAGATAAAAACAAAGGAATGATGATATTAGATTTATCAAATCCAAGAACAGTGGATGAAAAAGTTGCAATAATCGGAGGAGTCAAATTAATGAATTTAGACCAAATTGCAGAAATGGTGGAAAAAAACATGAATGCTAGATTAAACAAGGTAAAAACCGTTGAAAATATAATTAGAGAAGAAGTATCAGTATTAGAAGCCTCAATGAAAAGATTAGATGCAGAACCACTGGTAACTGATGTATTCAAAAGTATAGAGAATCTCAGAGAAAAAGAATTGAATAAAGCATTACAAATGCTAGATGAAACAGATGAAAAGAAAATCAAAATCATTGAGGAATTAACAAAAGCAGTGGTAGAAAGTATCGTATCAACTCCAATGAATAATATCAGAAAAGCATCAGAACAAGGTCAACCAGACATAGTAGAGTTGGCCAGTAAGCTATTTGACTATAAAAAACAGAATCAGGCTGACTAAGATTATATTTTAGCCAGAATTAATTTTAAACATGTCATTTCCCACGAAGCGTCTTAGAAGATTGCGAATATCTGAAAAAATGAGAGAATTAGTTCAAGAAACTACATTAACACCCAAAGATTTCATTTGTCCAGTATTTGTTCAAGAGGATCTGAAAACAAGAATTAAAATTGAATCAATGTCAGAAATTGAAAGATTACCATTAGAAGATGTAAATGGCGAAGTCAAAACAATCATAGATTTAGGAATTCCTGCAATCATGTTATTTGGAATTCCAACAAGTAAGGATGAAGCAGGAAGTTCATCTTTTGATGATAACGGTATTGTTCAAAAAGCTATTACACAAATTAGAAAAGAATTTGGAGATAAAATTGTGATTATGGCAGATGTTTGTTTATGTCAATTTACATCTACAGGTCATTGTGGAATCATTCAAGGAAATAAAATCGACAACGATACAAGCTTAGACACACTTGCAAAAATTGCTGTAAGTCAAGCTAAAGCAGGAGTAGATACAGTGTCACCATCAGCAATGATGGATGGTCAAGTTGCTGCAATTAGAAAAGCTCTAGACGATGAAGGATTTACAGATGTCTCAATAATGTCACATTCAGCAAAACATCGTTCAAACTTTTATTCACCATTTAGAGATGCTGCAGAATGTGCACCAAAATTTGGAGATAGGAAAACATACCAAGTGCCATTTACAAATGCAAGAGAAGCAATGATGGAAGTAGAAACGGATATCAATGAAGGAGTAGACATAGTAATGATAAAACCAGCATTATCATATTTGGATTTAATTGCAGAAACTAGAAGAAAATACAATATTCCAGTATCAGCATATAGTGTATCTGGAGAATATGCGCTAGTGAAAGCTGCATCTCAATTAGGATATGTTAATGAAAAAGACATTACATTAGAAATCCTCCATTCAATTAAAAGAGCAGGAGCAGATATGATAGTCACATATTTTGCAAAATCAGCCTCAAGATTCCTTCAAGAATCATGAGAAACGACGAACGTTTTGAAATACAAAGAGCTTTTGACTTATTGCCACATGTTGTGGGGGCAAGTTGGACAGCAGTATGGTTTAGAATGCAAGGTATAAGAAAACCAACTAGAGAGGAATTTAGGAAAAAAACATTAGAATATCTAAAAATGGTAGAACCAGTTTTTGAATCATATCCAAAAGAGGAAGATTTTGAAGATATTTGTAAATACATTGAGTTTAGAAAAAAACAAGAATATGAAAAAATAATTTCAGGGGAAAATAAGGAAATTGAAACTAGATATGACAGATATGTGGATTATGGTTAAATTTCATCTTTTAATTGTTTTAAAAATTCCTGTAATACATTAGTTCTTTTTTTAGCTTCAATTTTACCAGATCGTGTATTCATTAGAGATTCTAGTTTTAGTAATTTATTAAAAAAATGATCAACTGCCCAAAGATCATCATCAGGATTTCTTTTAGTACAAAATGGATCATCAATATTGTAAAAAGATCTGTTCAGAGATCCACTAGTAGCAAAAACTCGTGCGATACCTATAGCACCTAATGCATCTAGTCTATCAGCATCCTGCAATATTTTGCCTTCAAGAGTTTCAGGAACTTTATTTTGGGAAAAACTGTGGTCCTTAATAGCATCAGAAACAATTGTGATTTCTTTTTCGGAGAAACCATATTTTTTTAAAATGATTTTAGATTTTTTTGCACTATCTATAGAAGAAAATTTAGAACGTTTACTAGATTTTGGATAAGAAACAATATCATGTAATAACGCAGCACTAAGAACTAGTTTTTCATCTGCTTTTTCTTCTTTTACAATTTTTTTAGCATTAGTATAGACTCTCATAACATGATCAAAATCATGGGCAGGATCATTATCCATTATTTTAATTATTTCATTTTTTATAGAATCAAGAACGTTCATTTAGAATCTCCATATTTTTGGTTTAACAAATTTAATTTTCCTTTGAGTGAGCAACACTGTCCAATTAATACAGGCAAATAAAACAATTAAACCAATACCAATACCGTCAATTAATAAAATTCCAATAAGACGATCTTCAAATATTTCTAAAAATGGAGTTAAAACTGCATTACCAAAATATATCATTATAATATAAGAAATAGTTCTACCAATCCAAAATCCAACATAGATACCAACACTCTTTGCGCGCATTAGGCCATATGTAATAAATAAAATATTACTTGGAAGAGGTGTTGCACCAAACAAAAAAGATGCAATTAGATACCCATATTTTTTCTTATTCAGATAATCTCCAATTATATCCAGATTAGATTTTTGTTCTTCTCCAACAAACTTTCGAAATAGTCCACTAATTCTTTTTAGAAAAAATCTACCAATAGTAGCTCCCGTTGCACCAACTACAGCAAGAAGTAAAATATTCAAAGTAGGGTCAAGAAGATAAAATGATGTTAAAACTATCCAACTAGGTGGCATCAAAATTGGAGATGCATTTATTCCAATTAATACAAGAAAAATTCCAAAATACGAAAATTCTCCAAATAGCTCAAAAATATCCAATTATCTTCAATAATTCTACTGATATTTTGTTTCTAAACCCTTGGATTCATGTTTAGTCAGTAGATAATATGACAATGATCTAAAAAATTCAAAAAATTACATATTTTTACAAACAATGATCATGTTTTGTAAGAAATTAGATCAATCATGCAATATCTTTATAAGTAATTTACACATATTTTAGTCATGTCGGAGTTAGTTTGGAAGTGCTTTAGATGTAATCTATCTTTTAAAGATGACGATTTAGCAGAAATGCATAAAAATATTTCAAATCACTCAGTAACTAAAGTAAAATCATTAGTTGTATAATTTCTAGAATTCAGTATTTTAAGTAAAATAATAGTGCAGAGGGTGGGATTCGAACCCACGAACTCCTAAGAGAAGGGATTTCCTATATTAATAGATCTTGAGTCCCTCTCGGTTGACCGGGCTTCGATACCTCTGCAACAATACTAGATAATGCCAATATTTTTCAATTACTATTACAATTATTGATCCATAATTTTAGAAATTTTTTAACAAAGCTTATAATCGCAAGAGTCATTGAAATTCACATGTCAGAATCAATACCAATTTCAGACGCAAAAAAAATGCGAAGTGGTGTTAATGTTGAAGCTGAAGTTATTGAGAAAGGAGAATCAAGAACTGTAAATCTAAAAACTGGAGGAACAGTCGATGTCTGCGATGCAAAAATAGCAAACGGTGATGGAACTGAAGAAAACCAAATGAAACTCACATTGTGGGGTGACGATATCAAAGCAGTTAATGTCGGAGATAAAGTTGTCATAGAAAATGGGTACACTAACGAGTTCAAAGGAGAAGTGTCTCTAACCAAAGGAAAATATGGTAAGATGACTATAAATCCTTAATAATTTCTTTTATTATCTAATTTATTTTTTAAATTAAATATCATTATGATTACGCTAATTGACACAAGCATAATTCCAACTATAATTACAAATCAAGAAAGCATCTAGGAAATCAATATCAAGAACAACTGTCTTTGTAAATCAGGATTGAACATACATTGGATAAAAATGAAGAATTTCTAGAAAAAAAGTGAAAATAGGTAAAAAAATATGAAACATTTAGAAAAAAAATTAGAAAAGGAAAAAAAGAAGTCACAAGAATTACAGAAAGAATTAAACAAATTCCTAGTAAAACAAAAAAACTAGAAGCAATAGATGCAAAATGAGTACCAGGTAACAAGAAAGCAGAGAAACGAGTGATAATATAGGCGTAATAGAAGATTCAGAAGAAGAAAACGATATCAGGAAAATAATAAAAATTTAACGTCTAGTTTTCTTTGCAGGTTTTCTTTTAGCTGCAGTTTTCTTTGCAGGTTTTCTTTTAGCTGCAGTTTTCTTTGCAGGTTTTCTTTTAGCTGCAGTTTTCTTTGCAGGTTTTCTTTTAGCTGCAGTTTTCTTTGCAGGTTTTCTTTTAGCTGCAGTTTTC